>Ga0172368_10000485_pt1 | contig 56275 bp, 48 predicted proteins | sample Lak11m_FD_114540 | JGI IMG/M metagenome (GOLD analysis project Ga0172368, IMG submission 114540) | Freshwater microbial communities from Kabuno Bay, South-Kivu, Congo - kab_022012_11m | ecosystem: Environmental > Aquatic > Freshwater > Lake | place: Democratic Republic of the Congo: South-Kivu... | reverse complement strand
GACATGAGTTTTCAGTTCTTCCTTGATCAGACACAATCGGTTCTGAACAGCAAAAATATAATGCACGAATAACTGGGTGTAGGTATTTGCCATGTTATTATTTTGTTAATGTCCTACGGACAACATACCGCCTTAGACTAACTATTCCAATTGATATTGAAGCCCCCGCTTTCATCGGGGCAGGCTCTACGGGCAAAACAATATACAATTTCCATTCTCGTACGAAAATAAGAGTTTATTTCCTCTGGACTTTTGGGGATATGAGTTTTCAGGATTACTTTCTGTCTGGCACATCAAACAATAATTTAGCCGAAGTAGGCAACCGATCAATAAGTATTTAATGCGGACCTTTGTGCTCAAAACACGGAACATTGAACAAATCCTTTTTATGAACATTTTATTTTTAGTAAAAATTGCAATCTCCTGTTTAAGATAGTCGTTTGCTATTTAACTTTGTAATGTAATTTTTTTATCATGAATCTTTCAAATGTTCCGCAATATCTGAAAAACAAGTGGATTGCCACCATTCTGGTTTTTGTTATATGGATGATGTTTTTCGACAGGAACAGTGTCATTAATCAGTTTGAACTGATTTCGGCTATAAATGATCTTAATGAAAAGGAAGTTTTTTACAATGAAGAGTTTCATAGCGATAGTACAGAATTACGAATCCTTAGAAATGATACCGCCGCTCTCGAAAAATTTGCACGGGAAAAGTATTTGATGAAGAAAGACAACGAGGATGTTTTTGTTTTCGTTGAGGACGATTAACTGCTATATAACAGGTTTTTCAATTGAATTCCCCACCAGATCCTGTTAAGTTTTCAGAATAATTTCAGATTTGATCAAATCGTTTGGTTTGCAGATTTGTTTATTTTTACAAAGTCTTATTAATAAGTAAATGAATGCTACAAACGAGAAAATATTAGATGCATTGCGGCATGTGAATGATCCCGACCTGAGAAAGGACCTGGTTTCTTTGAATATGATCGCAAATGTTAAGGTTGAGGGTAATGAAATCGGATTCGATGTAGTTTTAACGACTCCGGCCTGCCCGTTAAAAAATAAGATCAAGCAGGATTGCATTGACGCAATAAAACAATATGTGGGTACTGGATATGTGGTAAATGTGAGTATGGAATCTAAAGTTTCGACCAAAAGGAAAGAAACTGAAAAGCTGTTGCAGGGAGTTAAGAATATCATTGCAGTTGCTTCAGGAAAAGGCGGCGTAGGCAAATCAACGATTGCTGCTAACCTTGCAATTGCCCTCGCAAAAACCGGCGCCAGGGTCGGGTTGCTCGATGCGGATATTTATGGCCCATCGGTTCCAATCATGTTTGACCTGATCGGCGCTCAGCCTCTCGGCAAGGATGTAGATGGTAAAACCAGGATTTTACCCATTGAGAAATATGGCATTAAACTTTTGTCCATTGGCTTTTTTGTGAAACCGGAACAGGCATTGATCTGGAGAGGAGTTATGGCGACAAACGCACTGAACCAGTTGATCAACGATACCGAATGGGGTGAACTGGATTATTTTATTATTGATTTGCCTCCGGGAACAGGTGATATCCATCTCACAATGGTTCAAACCCTGCCGGTTACGGGAATAATAATTGTTAGCACTCCTCAGGAGGTGGCACTTGCCGACGCACGTAAAGCCTTCAATATGTTTACTCAGAAAGAGATTAAGGTTCCCATACTCGGGCTTGTGGAAAATATGTCCTGGTTTACACCGGAAGAATTACCTCAAAATAAATATTACATCTTTGGTAAGGAAGGCGGGAAGAAACTTGCCCTGGAATCGAATGTTGAATTGTTAGGACAGATACCTATTGTGCAGGGCATTCGTGAATCAGGTGATGCCGGAAGCCCGATCGCTCTTGAGGATGGAACTTTAATAAGCGAAGCATTTCTTGAACTTGCTCAATATGTTGCTCAGCAGGTGGCAATAAGAAACGCAAACCTGGATCCGACAAAAATTGTTGAAATTAAATACAGCTAATTAATCTTTATTATATGACTGACGAGAAAAGAAATGAACTTAAAGGAAAGGTTGAAAATGTTATTCAGCAGATACGGCCATATCTTCAGCAGGACGGCGGGGATATTCATTTTATCGAACTCACAAGCGACAATGTTGTGAATGTGGAATTGCTCGGTGCATGCGGTTCGTGTCCATATAGTATTATGACACTTAAAAACGGTGTGGAGTCTGCAGTCAAAAAAGCCGTGCCCGAAATCAGGTCCGTAGAGGCAGTTAATATGTAGCCATTTGATGTGGCTGGCAGATTTGAAAAAATTCATGAATTTTTGCTATGACAGTCCTAGCCGAGCAGGAATTCAATTTCTTTGATTTTATAATTTCACAAGTATTCTTTCCATTTTCTCAGAAACTTCCGAGGCAAGCAACTCAAGTTCCGGATTGCCTATAGCGCTCATCAGGGTAACAGCATCCATAATGGCGACTTCAATATTCCCCTGCCCCTGATCTATAACCGTCACATTGCAGGGAAGCAAAGTCCCGATTTTATCCTCCGATTGAAAAGCTCTTAACGCAAGGTGCGGGTTACATGCACCGAGTATTACATAAGGCTTGTAATCAACATCGAGTTTTTGCTTGAGAGTTTTCTTCACATCTATTTCGGTGAGAACACCAAATCCCTCTTCTTTTAATAGATCTGTAACTTTATCAATAATGTCTGTGAATCTGCCTTTAACTGTTGTGCTTATATAGTAATTCATTTCAGGAATATTTTAGGTTGGTGAATCTATTCTTTTGTCAAACTCTGCTGTCTTTTTCTTTAGGAATTCTAGCTCCTTTTCCTCATTTTTCCTCAACTTGTGATGCTTCTGCCGTTCTTCCAGTTCAATGATTTTCATCTCAGTTTCAAATCGTTGTCTTTTGATTTTGTCAATTTGCTTCATGAAACAAAATTACCAATTTTTAAGTGAGCCGGTTAATCGCGCATAGTTTAAATGCAATTGAAATTTAAGTCTGTTGTTTTACAACAAGGTAGTCATATTAAGTTTTCCATGTTCAGAATAAATAATCTGATTATTGTCGAGAAGCAACTGGATTACTTTAATAACTTTATCTTCGTTCACGTTGTTCAAATGTGCGGCAATTTCTTCAGCCGTCCTGGACTTTTCGGTCAGGAGTTGTTTTATCCGGTTCATGATTGATTCGAATTCAATTTCGCTAAGCTCTACTTTGTTTCTTTCGATACAAACATCGCATTTTCCGCAACGTTTAGCATTCAGTTCGTTAAAATAAGCAAGTAACTGAAGACTTCTGCAATCGCGGTTATTATTTACATAACCAATAACGGCCTGAAGCCGTTTTTCTGCCTCTGCCTTTCGGTTCCTGTAATTGTCAGTTGAAATATAAAGATCCTTCGCATCAATGCGACTGGTCAGGTAAGTGATCTGAGGATGTGATTTACGCCTGATATAAGTGAGTACCTGGTATTTTTCGATTTCGGACAGGTATTTCACAACATCTTCAAGGCTCAGTTCGGCTCGTTGAGCGATTTCCTCCTCATTTATTTTCACAAACTCAGTGAATATTCCACTGTACGACCGAAGAAGCACCTTTAGAAATTTGTCGTATTTCACTTTTTCGACCTGGAATTTGTACAAATCTTCCTTCGACGATTTAATAAAGATTTTAGATTCGCCATCTGAGAGTTCATTGATTTGAAAATAACCTTCCTTTTCGAGGAACCTGAGCGAGTTATATACCGTTTGCGGTTTCAAATTGTAATTGCTGGAGAAGGTGGCCAGGTTAAAGTCGAAGCAGGTATCCTTTCCGCCACCTATCGCGATCTGGAAAAAATTTCCGAGAGCCTGGTACACCTGCCTTATCACTTTCATCTCAGGAAACCGCAACAGTATGAAATTGCCGGCATCCATTAAATCAGCTTTTTCAATCAGCAGAACGGCATAAGAGTTCTTACCGTCGCGGCCGGCACGGCCAGCCTCCTGAAAATAAGCTTCGAGGCTGTCAGGGATGTCGAGATGTACCACAAAACGGACATTCGGTTTATCTATCCCCATTCCGAAAGCATTGGTAGCTACTATTACACGCATTTCGCCCGACATCCATGCATTCTGCCTGTAGTCTCTGTTGGCCCTGTCGAGGCCGGCATGATAGGCTCCTGCACTGATGTTGTTCTTCTTAAGGAATTCTGCTATTTCAACTGTTCTCCTCCTGTTTCGCAAATAAACTATTCCGCTGCCTTTAAGATTGTTCGCAATTTTTAAAAGCCGGTTCAGCTTGTTTTCTTCGTGTAACACCACATAAGTAAGGTTTTTTCGTTCGAAACTCTGAAGAAAAGGATTCGGAGCCTTAAAGGATAGTTTCTCCTGGATATCCGATGTTACTTCTTTGGTAGCGGTTGCTGTAAGGGCCAATACAGGGATTCCGGGAATCAATTCCCGGAATTCAGCGATCTTAAGGTAGGAGGGACGGAAATCGTAACCCCATTGCGATATGCAGTGAGCCTCATCAACCGCCAGAAGGCAAACCTTCATGCGGGATACATTCAGTTTTATCAGGTCCGTTTCGAGCCTTTCGGGAGATAGATATAGAAATTTTACATCATTATAAACGCAATTATTGATGGCAAGTTCGATTTCATCATGGTGCATACCCGAATAAATGGCCATGGCTTTGATACCCTTCTTTTTCAGGTTTTCGACCTGGTCTTTCATCAGGGCAATAAGTGGTGTGATCACAATACAAAGGCCGTCCATAGCCATTGCAGGTACCTGGAAACAGATGGATTTTCCACCTCCGGTTGGCAACAGGGCAAGCGTATCTTTTCCGCTCATCACCGAATTGATGATTTCCTCCTGCATAGGCCTGAAGGATGAATGACCCCAGTATTTCAGTAAAATCTTTTTGATGGCGGATAGATTTTATTTTTACGAAAATAGAAAAAACTATTCGCAAGGACGAATAAATCTTCGGTAAAGTATAATGAAAAGCTGCTAAGAACAGTAAATCAGGTTTCTCATTACTTTTATAAAACGAAATGAAAATGAATATACCAAAGTTTTATGAGAAATATCTAAACAATTAATTAATCCTCCACCTCAATCTCCCCAACAAGGTAAGTAACAGCTTGTCCTCCTATCCATACTCTGTCGACTTTGTAGGTGCAATCCAGTTCGCCGGTTCTGGCTGAGATTTGGAGCGCTTTAAGTTTCTCTTTTCCCAGCCTTTCCGACCAGAAGGGAATTAATACGGTATGAGCCGAACCGGTTACAGGGTCTTCATTGATACCAACTCTCGGAGCAAAAAAACGCGAAACAAAGTCAACTTTGTCGCCCGGTGCTGTTACGATCACACCCATATATTCGAGGTTTCTCAGTTTTTCGAAATCGGGGCTGATGGCCACAATGGTTTTTTCATCCTCAAAAAGAGCCATTAGCTTTTGACCTGCTTTATAAGCCGACATCGGTATTTTGCCAAGTGCTGTGGTAAGTTCCTTGGTGATGATCGCCAAGTCAATTTTCGAAGTTGGAAAGTCCAGGATCAATGATTTTCCGCTTTTCATAACCTTTAAAATTCCGCTTTTAGAAAGAAAGGCTATTTCATCCTTGGGATAATTCAAATGGTGAAAGATCACGTGAGCCGATGCAAGCGTCGCGTGGCCGCACAGATTCACTTCAACTTTCGGTGTAAACCACCTGATCTCGAAATGATCCTGCTTACCTACAAAAAATGCCGTTTCGGATAAATTGTTTTCGGCAGCGATATCCTGCAATATTTTACTTTCGGGCCAGGAATCAAGAGGACAAACGGCTGCCGGATTGCCTTTGAATACTTTGCTGGTAAATGCATCTACCTGGTAAATCGGTATTTTCATAATGGATTAAAGTTTCAATTTTAATATATAAGGTTTGCTTTATATTTTGAAATATTGTTTTTCCCGTCGCTTACAATCAGTTCAAAATTGTTTTCACCTTTTTTCAAATGCTGGTCAAATTTATAGAATAATAAATCGTTTTTCGCATCATATTCCATCAATATCCAATGGCCATTCAGCGTTCCCCTGTACGAATTAATTCCCGATAACATGTCAGCCATCGTAACGGAAAGTGTATCCTGACCGGTAATTATTTTGTTATTGTTGATGTTTAGAGGTTTTATCACTGGCGGAACTGTATCTGCTACCACACAATATTCCCCGAATTCCCTGATTTGGGCATGAATGTATCCTTCTTTCCAATTTCCGCCTACAGAAATAAAGTTTTTGTCATTATCAAGTTTAACTATTAATGCTTTTTGCTTCAAACCGGAAGAAACAGATTCAGCGAGGATACTCAGTTCGCACCAGGAATGAAGTGGAAAATCTTCGGAGTGCAGTCGGTGGATTGCCGAAAACATTTTTCCATCACCGGGAAGTTCTTCGTAGGTAAAGGTCATCGTATCATATAAGGCGCTTCCGGGAACTTTAAAGATGACGTTATCTGTGTGGAATTCATTATCTTTTTTGTATGTGAATATTTGATTGGTATCACCGTTTTGGATTTCGTTACTTCGCTGAGCATTATCTTCCCTTTCACTCTTCACATAGAATTTAAGTGTAGAAATGTTCCCGGCAATATCAGCCACTTCATAAATCATAGTATGAACCTTTTCATCATTAAAACTTATAATTCCGTTGTTGACCACACCTTGATAAATGCTCAGATGATTATTCGGCTGAATATAGGATTTTTGTATCAGCCTTTTTTTCCTGCTCCAGTTGCTGTAATCAATCAGGCTGTTGATGTAACGCGTTTCGTCAAAGGAAAAGGATTCCATTTGGTGCTGGTATACAGTTAAAGAATCTGCTATCAATTTTATGGAATAAACTCCATTTTTATTATTTCCGTTGTTGAACAGATCCCACGTTCCAATCCCAAAATAAACCTTTCCCGATATTTGAATGGTATCTCTATTGGAGAGCGACCAGTAGCTACCGGTATTTACCAGAAAAAAATCTGCACTTGAATTAGCATACTCAACCTGCGATTGCCGTCCAGCCGGATAAACCTTTAGTAAATTTAATACGGGAGGTGATTTGTCTTCAACTTTAAAACCAAAAAGCAGGGGATTAACAGGTTTTTGTGAGTTTTCATCCCGGATTTCAAAATGGAGGTGAGGTCCGCCGGATGATCCCGAGTTTCCTGATAATCCGATAATTTCACCTTTGGTTACTTGAATCTGACCGGCCTCGGGATATAAATCCACTTCAAACGATTCATTTGCATACTGTTCCTTTTTTACATAATCACCTATGACGCCTGCAAATTGCTGAAGATGGCCGTAAACTGAAACATATCCGTTGGGGTGTGAGATATAGATCGCTTTTCCATACCCTCCTGAAGAAACCTTTATCCTTGAAACATAGCCGGATGCCACAGCAAATACTTTCAGCCCTTCTTTTTCTCCTGTGCGAATGTCAAGCCCCGAATGAAAATGATCAGAACGGAGTTCGGCAAATGTCCCTGAAAGCTGAAGGGGTATTTCAATTGGAGAAATGAAATAACTTTGTGGATAAATTTCCTGTGCAATAATAAAATTAGTTGGAGGAATTAATAATAAAAGATATTTTAAAAAATAAATAGTGAATTTGGAATTCATAATAAAATAATGATTCAGCATTCTTTTTTATATCTCATCCGAACTTGATTGCGGAAATTCCGTACAACGGCAAAGATATGTGATTTCGAAAACTATTTTTCATAAATTTGTTACCATTGTCGGGTACTATTAAATCATTCGATATTAAAAAATCTTTACAATAGTTGGAAAGCAACGGTAAGCTTGATATTACAGTATTATTTGTTGAAGACGAAGAGTTACTGAGGGCAATTTACGAACGGATTCTTGATAAATTCGTGAAGAGACTGTATGTTGCTGAAAATGGGAAAGAAGGTCTTGAATTTTATAAAAGACATAAACCCGATCTTATTATAACCGATATTATGATGCCCGTGATGGATGGGCTTGAGATGGTTGAACACATCCGGCAGAGAGACAACAACGTGAGGCTTGTTATCCTTTCGGCTTATGGAGAAGCTGAGTATTTTATGGATGCCATAAAAATTGGAGTAAACAGCTTCCTGCTAAAACCAGTTGAAACTAAAAAACTTACTTCCCTTGTAGTTGAATTAGGCAAAGGAATTTTGCTTGAAAGAGAAGTGAAGGACCAGGAAGTGAAGCGAAAAAAAGCCGAAGAGGATCTCAGGAAGCTGAACGAAGAACTTGAAAGGAGAATTGATGAGCGAACCAGAGATTTAAAAAAGGAAATTAAAGAACGCATCCTTGCTGAGAATGAATTAAAAGAGCTGAATTTAAATCTTGAGAAAAGAGTTAAAGAAGAACTTAAAAAGAGACAGAGGCAACAGCAGTTGCTAATTCAAAAATCCAAACTCGAATCAATGGGTGAATTATCCGCCGGTATTGCACATGAAATAAATCAGCCCTTAGGTGGTATTTCGATGGGCCTTGATAATATATTGTTTAAGCTTTCAAATGATGGTTTCTCGGAGGAGTATCTTAGAAATAAAATCAACGCTTTATTTAAAGATATTGATAGGATCAGGCAGATAATAAATCATGTCAGAATTTTTTCGAGGGATCAGGATGCCACATTAAATGAAATCGTTGACCTGAATTCCACGGTACATGATGCCTTGTCTCTGGTTAGCATGCAGTATTACAATCAAAATATTCAGTTGAATTTGAATCTTGCAGACGAAAAGTGTTACACTATAGGAAACAAGTACCGGGTTGAACAGGTAATATTAAATCTGCTTTCAAATGCAAAATATGCCGTTGATGAGCGACAAAAGAGGTTGTTCAATAAAAGTTTTGTAAAAACTATTACAATCAGCAGTTATAACAGGGAAAACCTGGCTATTCTTGAAATTGAGGATAACGGAATCGGTATTGCGAAGAAAAATCTTGATAATATTTTTGATCCGTTTTTTACGACTAAAGATGTTGAATACGGTACTGGATTAGGCCTTTCAATATCCTATGGGATAATAAAGGAAATGAAAGGAGAAATTTCAGTCGAAAGCCAGGTTAATAAATTTACAAAGGTTAGAGTTACGTTGCCAGCAAATTAGGTGACGCTTTGATAATAAAAAATAGTATATGGAAAAAGTGAAAATTCTGGTAGTGGATGATGAGCAAAGAGTTCGTGATGAAATTGCGGAATTTTTGATCGAGAATAAATACCAGGTTTACAAAGCAGGGTTGCCCTCAGAGGCATTTGACCTTCTGAAAGAAAACAAGGTAGATATTGTAATACTTGATATTAAATTGCCTGAAATGGATGGGCTATCTGTCCTAAGGATAATCAAGGAAAATTATCCCGATTTAGAAGTTATCATGATTTCAGGACACGGTGATATGACCAGTGTTATTGAAGCCATGCGTAGTGGCGCTGCCGATTTCTTCCCCAAGCCTTTCCGTTTAATGGATATTAATATTGCTATCCAGCGCACTACCAGGTATCTTAACCTTCACCTTAAATATAAAGACCTTGAAAAAAACTACTCTTTGATCACAAAGGAGATTCAGAAAAATATAGGCCATCAGCTTATTGGCAGAAGTGATGCCATGAAAAAGGTAATTTCGATGATGGCAAAAGTGGCCGATGTGGAAAGTACAACAGTCCTTATCACCGGTGAAAGCGGAACCGGAAAAGAACTTGTTGCACGCGGTATCCACTATCTGAGCAACAGGTGCAACCAGATTTTTCATTCTGTTAATTGTTCAGCTATACCCGAATCACTTTTTGAAAGCGAATTTTTTGGACATAAAAAGGGATCCTTTACCGGGGCTATTGAGCATAAAGCAGGTTGGTTCGAAATTGCCAATAAAGGCACTTTATTCCTTGATGAAATAGGCGACATGCCGCTGAGTCAGCAGGCAAAACTGCTCAGGGTTCTGGAAGAAAGAAAAGTTTCCAGGGTGGGATCGCACGAAATGATTAACGTTGATGTAAGAGTGATTACCGCTTCCAACCAGGAACTCATGAAAATGAGCCAGGAGAAGCTTTTCAGGCTCGATCTTTTCCACAGGATCAGTTCCTTTGTCATTGATTTGCCTCCTTTGCGCGAAAGAAGAGAAGATATCCCGATTTTGGTGGATTACTTTATTAATTATTATGCCGAACATTTGGGAAAGCAGGTTAAAAAAGTAGATCCGGCAATTCCTCGTGAGCTCGAACATTATCATTTCCCCGGAAATATCCGTGAATTAAGGAACCTTGTTGAAAGAGCGATCATTATTAGCGAAAACGGACATTTAAAAATGTCAGATTTTCTAATCAATAAAGTCAACTCACCTGGTCGCTCTGAAAAAATCCAGACAGGCGAAGAAATCTGGGATCTCGAAATGGCTGAACTGAGACTTATAAAGAAAGCGCTGGAAAAATCAAATAATAACAAATCGAAAGCAGCCGAGCTTTTACATATTTCATGGCAATCCCTCGACCGGAGGATGAAAAAATTTGAACTTTCCTGAGCGGATTCGCATATAAATCGCACCTATATTGGGTAATAACTTTAGTAATTAACATCATCCGGGAAAAAAAAAGAGGTCAGAATATTTTGGGCAAAAAAATAAAAAGGCCTGCAATGGTTGCTCCAATTGCACAAAGTAGAACCGCTCCTGCGGCAATGTCTTTTGCCCTGCCTGCCTTTTCGTGATATTCAGGCGAAAGAAGATCAATAAGAAATTCAATAGAAGTATTGATTAATTCAGCAGCCAAAACCAAAGCAATTGCCAAAACTATTATTATCCACTCTGTAATGTTTAATTTCAGGACAAATCCCAGTAATACAACCAGTAAAGCTACCACAATATGAATTTGAGCATTCCTCTGAGTTTTCAGCGAGAAGCCTATACCTTTAAAAGCATTTCTAAAACTGGCTATCAGTCTGTGTTCACCATTTTGATATTTCATCGAAATAAATAAAAAAGTCCTGGTTTAACAGGACTTTCAGCAGTACAAATAACTATATTAATATCTTTTTTCCTTGATCCTTGATTTCTTACCCCGAAGTCCTCTGAGGTAGAAAATGCGTGCCCTGCGAACAACCCCGCGTTTATTGACCTCAATATCGTCAAGGAAAGGAGAAGCGAATGGAAAAATCCTTTCCACTCCAATGTTACCCGAAATTTTCCTTACCGTGAAAGTTTCAGTCTTCCCACTGCCCCTGCGTTGCAGTACTACTCCCTGAAAACTCTGGACACGTTCTTTGTTTCCTTCAATAATTTTATATTTAACGGTAACAGTGTCTCCAGCTTTGAATGTCGGGAACTCTTTTACCTGAATTTGATCCTCAACAAACTGTAATAATTGATTCTTACTCATCACTCTATCGTATTAAATACTGTTTCTCTGAAAATGGGTGCAAATATATTGCTTTATTTTTTACAAAATAATTTTTTATAAAAAATTTTATCGGCATATTAGATTTTGAAGTGCTGATAAAAAATTTATCTTCGAAAATGAAAGCCAACCAATTTAACTTGTGCAGAATTCTTTATTTTCGTTCGGTGATAGTAACAAATGTAGCATTAGTTTTTAGCCCGCAGAGCCTGCCCTCCTGAAAGCGGGGGCAAGCTCTACGGGCAAATTGATCATGGCATAATCTGATCCTATAAACAAGGTTAAAATCATCGGTAAAATTATGCCAGCATATTAAAAAATAATTCAGCCTAAAAATGGCAAAGGGAAAAACATTTACTTTTGGAAGCGTGATATACAGTTACTATGGATAAGGCCCTTTTAAAAAGTCAGAAAAAGGAATTGCTTGATTATTTACTTGGTTTTATTTCACCGAATAAAAAAAATCTTTTCGAAACGATTATCAATTACAGAACCAGATATATAACGGTTGTGGTTGAGGATATTTTTCAACCGCACAATATAAGCGCTGTCCTGCGAACCTGCGACTGCTTTGGAATCCAGGATGTGCATATCATCGAGAACAGAAATAAATTTGAAGTCAATCCGGATATTGCACTTGGTTCCTCAAAATGGATAACTTTTAAAAAATTCGACTCAGGCGATAACAGTGCATTAAATGCTATCAATTTTCTAAAAGATAAGGGATATCGTATTGTTGCGGCAACACCACATAATAATGACAAGCTGTTGAATGAATTAAATCTGGATTCAAAGACAGCATTGCTATTTGGAACAGAAATGGGTGGTTTATCCGACATTTCAATACAAAATGCTGATGAATTCGTTAAAATCCCGATGTATGGTTTTACGGAAAGCTTTAATATTTCAGTATCGGTAGCAATTGTCCTTCATCATTTAACCGGAAAGCTCAGAACATCAGATATAAATTGGAGGCTGGATGAGGATGAAATGACCGATGTAAAATTATGTTGGGTAAAAAAAGTTTTAAAAAGGTCTGATTTAATTGAAAAGAGGTTTTTGAAAAATAGTTAATTTTACCCAAAAATCTAATAATAACAAATATTTATTGGTATGGGAAAAGGTGATAAAAAAACAAGACGAGGCAAAATCATAATTGGAACTTATGGTGTTCGCAGGACAAAAAAAAACCGGGGCAGTATCAATCCTTCAGTTAAGGATGAAAAAGTAAAAATTACTGCAAAATTACCCGAGGTGACAGAACTACCTAAAGAGAAAAAGAAACCGGCAGTAAAAAAAGTGAGCGATGTGCCTTCAGAAGAAGTAAAGGCAACTCCTAAAAAAAAGTCAACCGGAAAAACCGCGGCTAAATCAGTTGCAACGAAAGAAAAAACTCAGGAAGAAAGCAACTGATCGACAACGTTGATAACTAACAATTCACATGGAAATGAATAGCAGAAAACTATAGATTTTCTGCTATTTTTTTAAAGACCTCTCCTCTTTCCTCAAAGTTTTTGAACATATCGTAACTTGATGCAGCAGGAGATAAAAGGCAGATTGTGCCTGGTTTGGTATGTTTCTTAACAACGGTACGGATATCGTTAAATTCTGAGATGATAAAGAAAAATTGATCTTTAAGCTTTTTAGAAATAGTCCTTTCATAAATCCGCATTCCTGCCTCGCCAATAAACAGGATGTTTTTAACACCTGAAACAGGTAAAAAATCAATCAACGGACTGTAATCAATTCCCCTGTCTTTTCCACCTAGTATCAAAGTATCAACATTTTTCAAACTTTTTATTGCCTGTATTGTGGCCTGCGGTATGGTTGAAATAGAATCATTGTAGAAGTGTATTCCGCTGAATTCTCCAAGATATTCCATCCGGTGGGGCAAACCCCTGAATTCAATTACCGAATGAAAAATTTCAGCATCAGGTACATTGAGTATTTTACTTACACATACTGCTGCCATAATATTCATCAGATTGTGATCGCCAGGCAGGTACTGACGTCCCGAAAAATCGAATTCGGAACTTCTATTCATTATATTGCAAAGAACTTTACCTGCTTCATTCAGATAGCATCCATCACCTCTTATCACATTATGTGAGAATGAAATACATCTCCTTTTCAGGTTCATGGCATTGTAAAGATCGTTGAGTAATGCGTCATCTGCATTTAATACCAGCCAGTTTCTTTCGGACTGAAATTTGGTAATATTGATTTTAGCCAATTGATATTTGCGATAATTTTCGTAGTGATCCAGATGTTCCTGGTATATATTCAGAATAACAGCAATAATTGGCGATACATTAATATTTTCCAGTTGATGGGATGAGAGTTCAAAAACGATCATGGATTCGGGGCCTATCTGGTCCAACTGGTCGAAAGGAGGTTTACCAATATTTCCTACAAGCAGCACCTGACTATAATGAGTTGATAAAATATGTTTAATCAGGCTTGAGGTTGTACTTTTACCTTTAGTGCCTGTTATACCAATAGTCCGATCTGCATAGCTCCTTAAAAACAATTCGGTCTGGGACGTGATTTTTGTTTGATCGGTCTTATCTTTAAGCAGCCCATAGGGAATTCCCGGAGATTTTATAATTACGTCAAAATCATCCAAACTGTCGAGATAATTTTTCCCGGTAATAACTTTACAATCATCATTAATTTTAAAATTTATTTTCGCTGGCATTTCTTCATCGTGATCGGCAATGGTAATCAAAGCACCCGGAATATTCTTAACGAGAAAATTGTAGGTTGATATTCCCTCTTTACCAAATCCGAGAATAAGAATGTTCTTTCGGGACAACGATTCTGTTATGGCATTATTCACCGGTAGCTTTTTTTAAAATTGCAAACATTTCCTCGCTCAGAAAGTGAGAATCATCATAGCTAAACAGGTTCCACTTTAAATACCTGTACTTTTTATATATTGATGACGAAATGTAATATTCTAAAAGGTAAGGAAGAGGACGGTCATACTTTTCAATGGTTCTGGACAGGGAATAATTAACCTCATCTAAAGTTCCGACACAATCGAAAGGTTTAATAGCGCTGATGCCGGTCAATTCTCTGAAAGTTGTAATTAGTTCGGCTTTATCCAATAAATTCTCCCCAAATATTCCAATAAGTTTTTCCCTTTCAAGAAATGGTGAAAGGATAATAAAGGTGAACAGGCATTTTGGACATTTGCCGCACCAGTTGTCAGTTTTACTGCCGGCATTACAGCTTTTAAACTCATTAAAATACTTCGGATAACCCGAAAATATCCGGGCTATGGTGAGTTCGTTTATCGGTCGCAGGAAACTAAAATAATTGATATCAGGAGTAATAAAGTTATTGACATAATTCCTGAAATCTTTCTCAAATTCATAGGATTTGGAATATTGATGATTGATCCCCGAATCCGCATCGGTAGGTTCGTTGGCACTCGACTCATTGGAAAGAGCTATTGACTTTGAACCGGTGAAATAAGCAGCTACAATGCTAATGAAAGCCAGCAAAGCAGAAAAAGGTGTGTGCCCGTTCAAAAATCCGGATTCATTAAGCCGAAGCAATTGAGGATGAATTGTGCGATAGACTTCCAGAATTTCATCCTTTTTGAAACCAGCAGTTAATGCAGTTCCAAGGCTGGCCTGGCGCGGATTGACGATCACCGGTAAACACCGAAAATGATCCTTCAGCAATTCAAGAGTTACAGCCGAATCTTTACCTCCTCCTATGGGAACCAATACTTTCATTTCATCGGTTGCAGCTTTCGAAATACTTAAAACTTGATTGGAATCACAAACAATATCAACAAAACTCTCGTTATCAATTGTAATATTATTGACGTAATAAAATTCACCCAATCCCTTAAACCAAAGTTTTTTCCACCAGATGACTTGTTCAGATAAAAGCCGGTAGGGTTTGATTATGATATTTGGTGCACAAGCAGCCTTCCAGTAACTAATCAGCTCTATAAGTCCGATTTGAAATGCAAAATTTTCAATTACAGATACGGATAGATTGTTTGTAAAAAAATTTCCTTTCTTAAAAATAATTGACGGTGTAAAAAAGAATTTATCAGCCAGATTAAATTCATAGGTAATTGTCAGGTCAATAGCACTTTCATTAATAGAAAAGCTTTCAAAGGAGAAAAAATTAAAATCCTTTCTTAATTGTAAATATTTATTATGATTATTTTTAACCACGATTTTTCGATGGTATTATTTTTGTAACTAACTTTTTGCGCTTTTTAATTGTTTTAATTAATGCAAAAAAACAAAAAAATTACTGACAATGACCGATATAAATGACATTCTCAAGATAAAGACCAATAACCTAAAACCTACTAAAGGTAAAATTTTAATCTCAGAACCCTTTCTGATTGATTATTATTTTAAACGATCGGTAGTGCTGCTGGCTGAACATAATGAGGAAGGATCATTCGGCCTTATACTTAACAAACCAGTTGATCTGCCGCTGAATGATGTATTACAGGACTTTCCTCATTTCGAGGCGAAAGTTTTTTTGGGAGGACCGGTTAAAACCGACAGCCTTTATTTTATTCACACTCTTGGCGAAAAAATTGAAAATAGCCTGGAAATATCAGAAGGCTTATTTTGGGGTGGAGATATTGAGCTTATTAAAGAAATGATAGTTATTGGCAAAATAAAACCTAAAGAAATTAAATTTTTTGTAGGATATTCGGGCTGGATTTCAAAACAACTTGAAGGAGAATTAGCCAGAAATTCATGGTTAGTGGCAAATATTAAAGCAAAACAGGTGATGGATTCCGTGCCTGAGGTTCTTTGGAAAGAAAGTCTTAGAAAATTAGGTGGTGTTTATTCATACTGGCCAAATTTCCCATCTGATCCCGGGTTGAATTAATGAACAAACTTTATTTTAATGCATGTCAAACCTGATCAGGCATAAATGAGTTTGCGTGGAAAGAGCATCACCCTGTTTAATACCTTTACTTCAATTTCATTGCTAACACTAAGTACGAATGCTTTAATACGTATTTCACCCTGATAAACCATACAAGTATCACCTGGTTTTAAATGCTTTCTAATCCAGTTTGTACGTACTACCCTTGTGGTGATGGTCACTAAATAAATAAAAAGTAATATTGCTATTATTATCAGCATCTTAACCCGTGCATTTATTATTTTAACAGAACTGTCAGTGAAAGGTTTTTAAAAGTAGAATTATTTTAATATCAAATGATATTTTAAAAATTTATTTGTTAACCGTTAATTGTTAATTCTCTGAAATTATTGATAAGTAAATATTTTTTTAATTTCGCGGCTCGAATTTTAGAAATCATCACAAAAAAGATAATTATGGCGACAACCGCTGATTTTAAGAATGGACTTGTTTTAGAAATGAATAATGAATTGCTTTCGATTGTGGAATTCCAGCATGTAAAACCAGGAAAGGGGCCTGCATTTGTCAGAACCAAGCTGAGAAATTTGAGGACAGGTAAAGTTATTCCCCATACATTTACAGCCGGAGTAAAAATTGATACAGCACGTGTTGAAAGAAGGCCATATCAGTTCCTTTACAAGGATGATCTGGGATACTATTTTATGCATACCGAAACATTCGAACAGGCAACCATTCCTGAAGAAATCATCAGCGCACCCCAATTTCTTAAAGAAGGTCAGGAAGCGGAAATCCTTTTTCATGCAGAGTCCGAAACGCCTTTATCATGCGATCTTCCTGCTTATGTTGTGTTGCTGGTAACCTATACTGAACCGGGCGAAAGGGGTAACACAGCCACAAATGCACTCAAAGAAGCAAAGGTTGAAACCGGAACAACTGTCAGAGTTCCTTTATTTGTAAATGAAGGTGAAAAAATCCGGGTGGATACCCGTTCGGGTGAGTACTCAGAGCGCGTTAAAGACTAAATGACTTAAACCAAAACCTCAAAATCCCGTCAACTTCGAATTTCCAACTTCGAACCTGAAACCTGAAACCTGAAATCACTTCCCATGAAATTTGATAAACCAAAAACGCTGAAAGAAATTAGTAAAATCATCAACGCCCGGTTTGAGGGTGATGCTTCTTTCCCGGTACTCGGAATCAACGAAATTCACATGGTTGAATCCGGTGATCTTACTTTTGTGGATCATCCCAAATACTACGACAAGGCACTGCAATCAAAGGCGACTACCATACTTATCAATAAAAAAGTTCCACGGCCTGAAGGAAAAGCATTGATATTCTCTGATGACCCATTCTCTGATTATATGCTCCTGGTAAGAAAATTCAGGCCATTTGAACCGGCTGTCAAAATGATAAGCGACTCTGCTGAAATTGGCGAGGGTACTATTATTCAGCCCGGAACTTTTATCGGAAACCATGTATCAATTGGTAAAAATTGTATTATTCATCCGAATGTTTCAATTTATGACTATTGCATTCTGGGTGACAATGTAATCGTTCACTCTGGAAGTGTTATAGGTTCGGATGCATTTTATTTTCAAAGGAGAAAGGACAAGACAATTAAATTTGAATCCTGTGGCAGGGTCGTCATTAAAGATCACGTTGAAATCGGAGCCAATTGTACAATAGATAAAGGTGTTTCGGGTGATACTATAATAGACGAGTACACGAAATTTGACAACCATATACAAATCGGCCACGACACCTATGTTGGCAAGCGTTGCCTGTTTGCATCGGCTGTGTTGGTTGCCGGAGTTACGCGAATAGAGGACGATGTAATATTATGGGGACAGGTTGTGGTCAATAAGGATGTTGTTGTCGGCAAGGGAGCTATTGTTTTAGCAACCGCGGGTATTGATAAAAGTATTGAGGGTAATAAAGTCTATTACGGTGCTCCCGCAGAAGATGCCAGGAAGAAATGGAGAGAGCTTGCCCTGATCAGGAAATTGCCCGAAATGTTTGATAAACTAAATAAGCTTACAAAAGATGCCTGAATGGTAGCAATATCCATTCGAAAAACTTCTGGATTGTTGAACGGTTATGCCAGAGCTTGTAATTGAATTCCTCGCTGTTTTTAAAAGTCTCAGTGATATGAATCCCCAACTGATCAACTGCATTTCTGTCGCGGCTGACAAGGACAATTTCATGCTGAAATCTGAAACTCCTATAATCAAAATTGGGTGAACCGAGCGCAAAGATTTCCCTGTCGGACAAAAGGATCTTTGCATGAAGATTGCCAGGAGAATAAAAAAGAAGCCTGATCCCATTTTTATGAAGAGGTCCAAGAAAACGAGTTCTTAACACATCTATAAGTCCAACATCAGAATGTTTTGGCATAATTACAGCGACATCAACACCCCGTTTTGCTGCCTCCGACAGTGCCTTGCGAACATAAAAACTTGGAAGGAAATAAGGGGTTTCGATAATAACTTCCCTACTGGCATTTTTAATAATTTCAACATAGCGTTTTCTGATCCGTTGCTTGGTCAGTGATGGTACATCCCTGAGGATTTCACAACCTTCATGTGTAATTTTTCTAATGTTGATGAGCTTTTCGAAAACATACTTATTGTAAATATTATAATGCTGAAGAAATACTTTTTTAAATGCTACCGCGATATTCGATCTGATCCTTAACACCGACTCCCTCCAGTTAAGCGAATAAGCTGTAAGGTTTGCTGATCCTATGTAAGTTATTTTATCATCTATTATAAGAAGTTTTCGGTGATTTCTTCGATGGTTTCGGGTAAAAAAATCCCAGAAAAATTTTATTTTCAGAAAACGCCTTATCTCTCCGCCATTATGTTGCATCTCACTAAAAAAGCCTGCCGGTAGTGATGTCCCCCAGGAATCAACAAGCAGCTTGATTTCGATATTTTCCCGGCTTTTCCGGGTAAGTGCATCGCGGAATTTAATTCCAATGGAATCGTTGTTGAACCTGTACGTTTCAAGATAAATATACCTTTTTGCCTCTTCAATATCGCTGAGCATAGCGTCATAAAACCTCAGCGGATCATCGAAAAATTTATATTCTGGCTTTAATTTGTTCGGCATAATTAATAAACGCTCAAATTATTGAAGAGTTCAGCTAAATCAGTTGAATGTGACACCGAAAGTAATAAATTATTTTTAAACAAAATTGATCAGTTTCGGTTACAAACCGACAGGAAAGAACAATTGCGACAATGATCTATTTCTTCAGTCTGGGCAAAGGGAATTGCCGGGTCAAATATATCGCCGAGAATTGAGTGAAGGATGCCTTCGAATCTGATTATTGTGTTTTCAGACAGTTCCTCATCATCAGGCTGAATTAATTTTAAAAATCCATGGCTTAAATTCCTGAAAGATATTATGCCTGGTTCTAATACAAAAGGATTTGATTTCCTGGTTCTGTAATAGAGGTAGGTATAAAATAACAATTGAAAGCTTTTGCCGAGATTGGATTCGGTGACTAAATCCTCCCAGGTATTTATCTTAATATCGCGTTGTTCAACCTTGCCGGTTTTATAATCAATAATGCGAATTTTGTCTTTAGTTTTGTCAATCCTGTCTATGAATCCCTTGAGCTTTATTTGTGCTCTGTCATTACCAGCATTGATGGTTGTGGTTGTTTCAAAACTTTCCTCAATTTCAAGAATAAGGGGTTGTTGTCCGGTCTTCAAAAGAAATGCTGACTCTTTTTCGAGAAAACTATTTATAAACTCGCAAACTACTTTAACAACCAGCAAATTCTTTCCAAAATTAATATCACCATCTTTATAATTTTTTCTGAAAGCATCTTTGGTAAACGTGTCCACGTAGGGTTTCATCCGCTCAATATCATCTCTTTGCAGAAGTTTATTTTTCAATGGTCTGTATAAAGCTTTAAGCACCTCATGAACCACGATTCCCAATGTTCCGGCTTCAATGGTCTCTTCCGTATCTTCCGTTTCTTTCAATCCAACCACATACCTAAAATAAAACTGAAGTGAACAATTTCGCCATGTATTTATTGAACTCGCAGAGAAACCAATCTCTGCCAATTCCTTTAATTTCCATTGAATGCTTTGATTTTTTCTGATAGTAATGTTGTCATTAATTTTATCATTCACAAGTGGAAGAGATAATACGCTATCTATGATTCTGATCTTTTTATTATATTTTGGTAATTCATAAAGTAACTGCGTGATAAACCGGCTCTTCTCCCCTCCACCCAAATCACCCGGCTCAGTGTTGTATAACAGGAATACCTTTTTTGTCCGTTGCAATAAACGGTAGAAATGATAAGCAAAGACGGCATTTCTTTCCTTATAAGTTGGCAGTGAAAACCTGCAACGGATTTCAAAAGGAATAAAAGAGTTAGCTGATTTGCCGGATGGAATAAAATCTTCATTTACCGAAAGCACGACCAGATTCTCAAAATCCAGCGACTGTGTTTCAAGCATTCCCATTATTTGCAGTCCACTTAACGGTTCACCGTAAAAAGGAATATTTATTGAAGAGGAAAGCTGCAAAAACAAATCTTTAAGCGTTTGAATATTTTCAATATATGGATATTCCTTTAATAGTGACCTTAACTGTTGAAAAACTCTGGAAAAATAAAAGAGGTATTCCAGTTCAAGTGATGTATTGCTAATCACTGATTGCTGTTGAGAATTTTTGACGGAAAATTTATTTTTAAGATCGTGGATAAGTCCGAGAATACTGTTAACCGCCAATTCCGAATTATTCAACCAGGGTTTGAATAGCTCCTCTATTAATACTGTTGACTCATTACCTTGTTTTATAACATCATTTTTTAAATCATTCAGACTAAAAAAGACCTTATTCGAAGTCCTGATTTTATCAGTTAATCTCGAAATGTCTTCACGATCCGAAATAATCCTGAAATAGGGATGCTCAATAACCTTGAGCAAATCACGGAAGTAGATTTTTAAAGATCGCATACTTCCGAACTCAAATTTTAAAATGTTGATCTGGAGAGTTAAAATTGAGTTGATAAGCTGAAATAACGGGGTATTTCTGAGCGAGAGGCCCATAGTCAGGTTAAATGAACCAATTTTCTCCGGTATTGAATTCAAAAGAGGTTCGAGGAGCGATTCATCATTCATAACAACAGCAGTTTGCTCCATTGCCTGGTCAATAACTGAAAAATCACTTAGAATTTGCCCGGTTGCTTTAGCTTGCAGAACATTTTGAGGAATCCCGATTATATTAATCTCCTGCTCACTTTCTGCGAAGTTGTTATTAATCCATCTAAAATTTTTCTGATCATTTTTCGCGGAATAATTTCTGATGAATCTTCCTGCCTCCTGAACCTCATCCTCAATGTAATAGCGATCGGCATCCCAGATCATTTCTGCTTTATCTAACTTCTCCAGTGTAAAAATGATCTTCTTCTCGGCAGAAGTCAAAGCATTAAATCCCACGAATATTATTTTCTTCCATGGCATTTTTGATGCATGATTTTCAATATCATCTGCAACTTTCCTATAGGCCAGCCCAAGATAAACCTGACGCTTATCAAGAAGAATTTTGGTAAGGCGGTCATAATAAACTTTCAACGAGTTGTAGAAACGCAGATAATTTAATTCAAAGGGGGTAAGAGCACTATTGTCAGGATTCCATAAAGCTATTGCCTGCACATCGGTCAGAAATTCAAAAAGTTTCTGTGAATCCACAAGGTATTTGTCAATTTCATTAAAGTCGTTCAGCAAAATGCGTCCCCATTTCAAAAATTCACTATATTCCTTGGCGAATTGGCCCTCTGTTTCCCTGTAAACCTTATACAGCTCAAATTGCAGGTAAACTGGATCTATCACTTTCAGCCCGGACAATGTTACAATGAAATCCTCGATTGAAAAGATAGTCGGCGACCAAATTGTTTTGGAAGCGTATTTTCCCAGGTTTTTTTTCAGGAATAAACCGGCTCTCCGGTTTGGTAAAACAATAGACAGGTTGCCCAATTCATCACCCCAGGTATTAAAAATATACTCAGCCGTTTTATCTAGAAAAGACTGCATAATTTCAGAAAAACAATGTTGATTAAAGACTGCGCACTAAAGTAATGAAAAACGACAAACATTTCGTAAAGGAAATAAAATCATAAAATTTTACCGAGTAGCTTCTCTGCGTCTTTCAGATTTCCAGGATTTCCTACATCAAGCCAAATGTCATTGTTATGAATAAAAGCTCCTATACGGTGATTCTTTGCAAGACGAAGATAAACATCAATAATTCCGAACTTTCCAGCGTCGTCAATTAATTGGAAAACAGAAGGGTTTATGACTTGTATCCCGCTGAAGGCGTAGGGCATGCCTGTTGAGTTTTCATGAACATTTTTTCTTTCGCCGGTTGTAGTATTTTCCCAACCGCAAAGGAGATTATCCCTGTTAAAGAAAAGGAGACGGGAGGTTTTTCGGGTACGAACAGCAAGTGTTGCAAGCGCTTGTGAACGAATATGATGTTCCATCAGCAACTTTAAATCAATATTAGAAATCACATCCACATTATGGACAATAAAAGGTTTTGCATCACTAAAGAACCAGGATGCATTTTTTAAACCACCTCCGGTATCAAGCAACTGTGCACGTTCATCGGAAAAGGATATGTTAATCCCAAACTGCTTTTTGCTATGGATAAATGCTTCGATTTCATCGGCAAAATGATGGACATTGATGATCAGGTCGTCATAACCAAAACGAATAAGTCTTTTTATGACAATTTCAAGTAAAGGAATTCCATTGATTTTCGCAAGGGCTTTTGGTGTGCGTAGGGTAACAGGTGATAACCGGGTTCCCAGTCCGGCAGAAAAAATCATTGCTTTCATTAACAATTATAGTTTTTCCGGCTTACACAGGAACTTTACTTCACTGGCTTTTTTCCCACATTTTCTGCATCGGAATACAGGAACGGATTGTTTTTTTGATATTTTATTTTTACATGCTTTTTTAGTCATGATTAATTTCAATCAACTTTATTTAGGAAATAGCGCCATTAGGTAGATACGTCGGAATCATCTTCATCGAAAAATAAATTTACATTTATTACCTGGTCAAAGCTGGTCAGGTCGCGGAGCAATTCGCTGCTTTTGTCTTTGTTTTTATAGGTAACCTGATAAAATCCTTCAATCCTGTCTTCGCTGATGGTTTTCATATTGACCAGCCTTAGTTTTCGGCAGTGTTTCTTAAGAATTCCTTCAAGCCTTGATTCATTTTCCGGATTAGAAATATAAGTAAGCTGAACAAGGTATTCTCTTTTCCTTGGAGCCCCGAATTTAAAAGTCACCAGGATAATTGCAATAATACTTATGAGCAAAGTTCCGGAAAGAGCTATCATGTGTAAGCCAACACCTGCCGCCATTCCAATTGATAAAGCAAAGAAAATGAAAACAATATCCTGAACATCACGGACTGCTGTACGGAAGCGAATAATTGACATGGCTCCTACCAAACCAAAAGCTCTTGCCAGATTATTTCCGATGACCAGAATTACCACAGAGGTTATTAAAGTTAACAGAACCAGCGAATTCACATAGGATACGGAATAACTTGGGCCTTTGTAAATAAAGCGGTAAACAATCGCAATGATAAGACCGCAAATTAATGCAACGATCAGATTTGTCATTACATCCATTACAGTTACCGGAAAAAGCTCAAGGCTTTGGAATTGATCAAACATAGCAAATAATTATTCAATTCAGAACATAGGATAATTTGACTTGGTATAAACGGCTGACTTTGTAAGATGGCAAATAACACGGCTTGCATCCATAGCGATTACATATTTTGAGGCCGATTGCTTTCTCAGGGAAAAATTCGCAATTACCGGATTAAGCCAGGCAGGAAAATGATCATTGAATTTTACTTCAAGAATAAAATATCCAGCCAAAGCAGGAGATAATTTTTCTTCCTCAAATAAATCATTAATTGAAGGATAGCCTTTGCTTCGTATATTCTTATCAAAAGTGATCCTTACACTTTCATCGAATTTCGCCTGGTAGGCCTCCCTTTCATAAACGATCAACACAACAGGTCTTAAATTTTTACTAAATATCTGGTAGAAAAAACGGATAGAGTTTTCATTTCCCTTTGGAAATAATTCGTTTGAAAGGATCTGGCCGTTAATATTCCTGCTTTTGAACATGTCCAGGGCATCTGCAAATTTTACCGGCGCCCTGTATTTTACAATCGGAATATCGTATTTTCTTTTTATCTCGAAAAAAACAATATTATTTCCGTCTTCCTTATCATAACCGCGTAATCTGATCTTCTTCCGGTTCTTAATGCCCTCTATTTTTTCATAATAGTAGTCGAACCTCGGCGTGTCGAAATATATTGACCTTACTGTATAGTGATGCTTATCATCAACCTCAGCAAATTTGTCCAAAGTCACAAAAGGCAATATCGAACTCCGCAACTGTTCAAGGTCGCTTTTTCTGACAACATATTTATATTCATACCGCATTAATCAGAACTTCAGATGTATTCCCCTACGTAAAAAATCCAGAATTGTTATTCTGTCACAATAAACCTGACAACTGACAGCCATACCCGGATAAATTCCCTTTATTCCATGGTTTATTAATGCTTTTGCTATAATTAGCTGTTGATTTGTCGTCACATTTAAATTAATATTCTCATCAATGCCGGCAAACGAAGCATCCGTTTTCTCTGCACTTCCAGGGATAGAAAATTTAATACTGCTGATCCGGTCAAGATACTGGATGTTAAATATCTTAACAGGTATTTTTAGTATGTACCTGCTGGTATCACTCACTGTCATAATTCCATCGAGGATCTTATTAAAACTAATTATACCGTCAACCGGAGATTGAATGCAGTACTGATCTTTCATTTTTTCAAGCGTTTCAATTTCACGCCCGTAAGATTCAATTTTCTTATTGATATAATCAATTTCCTCAGATTTGGCTCCTGTTTCGAGCGATGATAAAGCTTTATCAGTTATCTCAACATTGATCTTTGCCAGGTTGAACTGGTTTTCAAAAACTTCGAACTCTGAAAGCGATATAATGCTGTCGTTATATAACTTTAGCTGCCTTTCATAATTTTTTTGAGCCTGATCAAGCTGTTGCCAGGCAAATTCAAGCTCCTGTTTGCCCTGCTCAATAAGCGTTTGCTTTTCTCCCGTAATCGTTACATCCAGTGCAGCTTCTTCAATTTGCTTTAAATTTTTAAGCCGGATGATTTCATTATCAATAAAATAAGAATGAATAACAGCTACAGTGTCATTGGTAGTGATATAATCTCCCGAAACAAAATTCTTACAAATATGAACCTCTGCAACATCACCACGTTCAAACTTATAGCTCATAAGATCGCTCATGACATTGGTTTCATTATCCTGTAATTCACTGATATAACTATCATCCTGTCCTCTCTTAAGATTCCACTCTCTGGCGGAATAAACCAAAGCTGTCGCTTCAAAACTGTAATTCACCTTGATGGGTAGGAATACACCTATCACCGCAAGAATTAATATTACTAATAATACGGTTCTCCTGTTAAACTTCATCTATTTTGATAATTCCACTGTGCGTTCGCAAAAGTATTAAATCGGATTGTTTACATACCAAAAGATTATAAATAGTACAAAAAAGTTGCATTAGTCCTGTTGCCATCTATACAGTTTTTTAAAAAGTATTTTCCCGAAAACAAATACAACTCCTTGAAGATTAAATTTTCCTTATGAACTTGTATTTAAAATCCGATCTATCTTGCTGAATTAATGTATTATAATGACTTTGGCCTGTGTGCGATGGTTTAAAACCACAAAATAAATTCCTGAGGGCCATTCGCTCGTATCAATCAAAATATGGTCAAACAAAAATCCAATATAAAAAATTTCATTCAGAACATTATATATGTGTATTTCTTCCTCTTTCTGCGCAACCGGTATAACAATATTCAAAACATCACCAGCAGGATTTGGGAATACGGCTATTTCGCTGCTTTGCCCAATAAATTTCGAAATTCCCGATTCACAATTTGATGAATTAAAGGTGGTGTTTGGTAAAGCAATCATTTCGCCTGTACCATCAGGACATCTTCCGATTGATATATCAGTAGCCTGCGGACCAAACGAAAGACTGTCATGAAGGGTTCCCACGATATCACTCAGCATAAGTTCTTCACCATTTCCCGACAACTTAAAATTGCAATGAAGGTATGAAGTGGTGGTGCTATCCTCATCTGCCCATATTATAAGGAAACCATGTGGCTGTATTGTTATGGCTTCAGGAAAGGCAAATTTCATTGGATTCGAAAAGTCATCTGTCAAATATAAGCCATACAAACTCAATACGGAATCAGTGGTGTTGTATAATTCGATCCAGTCTTCATGCTGTCCGTTTTCATCCACAGTATCATTTTGATTTAAGGATAAAAATTCATTGATAACGATCTCCCCCGGCAAAGTTGTAATAAGATCAGCATACAACGAATAATACTCATGTTCAGCCCTTGCAGGTGAGAAAGTTGCTGCAAGATCATTTTCGGCATAAAGGTAATAATCGGCTTTTTCGGCCTGTAAAATGAAAGACGCACCGTAAACATTATCTCCCGCTGCACCATCATGATGAACGCCATCATCAAACATGATTGTCCTTATAAAATTATTTCCGTTTTCGAACCTGTAATGCAAATACACAGAATTAGAACCCACATCAATAATATATGCTGTAATATAAACCTCTCCGTTCAGTTCAGGATTATCGTTATCCGGAGTTACTGCACTTATCGAAGGGGCGGTGTATGAAAACTCATTGGAATTCTGTAAAAAATTTAATCTTTCTTCAATTAAAACTGAAATACCCGGTATAATATAACTACCAAATTGTACATTGTCTGTCAACCCGCCGGTAAAATTATCATAGGTAAAAAACTTATTGACATCTGATTGAACCGCTGTATCAATGAGTTCCTGTATCTGCTGGGCCCAGTCCGAATATAATTCACTTAATAATATCTCATTGGCGATGGTTCGAACATGAGCATAATACATTTTTTTGAACTGACCGTTACTCATCACATTTTTAATCAGAGGCCAGTCAGAATCTGAGAAATGCAGCGAAAAAGGCAAATTCTGCATATCAGTAATGGTTAATGTCCCCATCCCGCCTCCCTCCATCCCGCCGAAAGGGAAACCGCCAAAAGACATATTCAAATCCCAAACCAGGACATTATATTGGTTATGTTTATCTCTGTACAGGTAATAATTCTGCGCAAATGCACCTATATAGCTGTCGAGATTTACCAGAATATTATCGAAAGCAAGCATCCATAAAATCCTGTCAATATCGAAAACAGAATCAATATCATCAGGATAATCAGAAACCAAACTACAGAGTGAAACCAGGTCGTTCCATCCATAAATTGATTTGATCTCATATAAATTTTCATAGTCACTGCTGTCACCTGAAATATATTTAAGGCTGCTCCTGTTGTATGGGCCGGGATCAGCAGGGCTTGCCTTGATAAATGTGCCATCCGAAGAATAAAAAAGGTCGGAACAAAATTCGATACCGATGCTTTCAACATTGGTGTACAATCCAATATATTGTCCATTAATATAAACCTGCGCAAAATTCGATCCCGGACAGTCCATATAATTTGAGAGTATCTTGTACGACAATACTTCCCTTATCATTGAAGGGTCAGCATGGACATTGCTTAATTTAATATCTGTAAATCCTTCGTAGGATTGGTTTTTGTATTCATTCAGCGAAATATGAAGGGGATTCTTAACGAAAGTTGAATCATAGGAACTGTTGCCCTTATATTTGATACCGATGCTATCCATTGAAACTCCATTTATTGTAATCCATTCTGCCATGAGATATCCGTTTGAACCAATTTTTATGGTATCCATCTGAAAATCCCAGTTGGATTGACTGAAATGAATTTCTATTTTCTGAAGGATGTCAATATCATAGAATGTGGATTGAGGAATTGCAGTCTTTACAATTAAAAAGACTGCCAGGCTCGTATAATAAACGCATTGCCAAATAGATTTCCTTAATATCATCGAAACAATTTAATTAACGATCAATCTTGAAACTGATTGGTTATTACTTCCGCTTCCGGCTATAATTATATAAATGCCTTTGTTCAAAGTTGAGGTTTTTATTAAAAGTTTGGATTGCCGGTAATTTCTGTATTCAACGACAGTTTTTCCGGTTAAATCAAATAAACTTACATTGAGACATTCAATATCATCATTAAACCTAACAATAACAAATGAAGAAGCCGGGTTGGGATAAATTTCCGGCGGATTAAATTCGATCGGGTCCGCCATGCTGGTAGTTATACATGCCGAACATTCTGAAAAGCAAACCACATCAAGAACAGTGTCGTTCACGACATTTACCCAACGGTTTCCGTTCACAGCGCATTCACCCGGAACATTTTCTTGCGTTCCTGCAACATTACCATTAAAATATTTGTATTCATAGTATCCCTGCCCAACATAAGCTATAAATTCATGAATGGTTGTATCGAAATCATAAAGCCGGTTGATAAATGGATCCCATCCCTGAAAGTCCCCGGCAACATGAACTCCGGCTGGACTAACGGAAGTTTCATTCTGCATATCAACTTTGAGCCGTAAAAGTTTTAATCCGGCGGGAGCATTGCCCGAAAAAAGGATAGGTAAAGTAGTGGTAGTGTCATTTGCTATTGAATCAACATAAATCCAGCGGTTATCATTAAAGTTATAACCAACCCTCGATTCCCAGGGCACAAATTCGACCGCATACCATTGATCTCCGTTTAAAAATTTATATTCATACTTGGCAAAAGCAGGTATTTCAACCACAACACTATAAATCTGGGTTCCAGCCTCATTAATTAATTCGGTGGTACCTGGTTGCCAGTCGCCTCCCGTATATCCGGCTAATGCCTGAAAATCACCGGCCACATGTACTCCGTAGGTACTGATGGTTTGATCCGTCATATCTACTTCAAATTTAACTTTTTTTGCAAACAGGGAAAAAGTTGTTAAAACCAAAAGTGAAAATAAAACTGATTTTCTCATTTTGCAATCTTTAATATTAATGTATCAAAACAATTTTTCCTGATATCACCCCAGCTTCTGAGGTTTTTATAAATAAGAAATAAACACCTTTTGCTCTGTCAGTCAAATCGAAGGTATTTTTGTTCTCACCCCTGAAGATTATATTTCCATGAATGTCTTCAATCCAAATCCTGAAGTTGTAATTATTTAGCTCGCTACTGTAAATTGCGAAAATACCATTTGTGGGATTTGGAAATATCTTCAAATCAGGTAGGTCATTCTGCACATTAATTCCTGTGAAAATAAAATCAAAGATTTCTGAAAAATCCGACAAGCATTCATTTTCATCTCCGGTTTGAACCTGGTATGAACCGCTCTGATTCGGGATTAAACTTTGCTCAGTCGCACCTTCGATTGTATAGCCATCAAAATACCATTGATAAGAGGAGGCAAAGCTTGAAACAAGAGTATCTCCATTTTGAGTTATTACAGGTGTTTCCGGAACAGGAAAAACAACCACAACAACGGATGAAGTTGCTGAGCAGCCTTCACTTGTAACAGTAACAATAAAAGTTGTTGTTTCGGCTGGTGTTGCAATTGGATTCTGTAATGTTGAGGTGAATCCTGCCGGATTGGAAGTCCAGTTGTAGATATATGTTGTTCCTCCGGAAGCTATAGCATTCAACTGCACCGAATCATTGTTGCATATATCATTATCGGAAGCCTCTGCTTCAACCGAAAGATTACCTCCGCTAACATAGCAGGCTGAATAGCGAAAAGCCATAGGTGTACTGCCACTGACATTTTTGGACCATAACAGAGTGCCCGACGGTCCAATCTCATAAATATAACCAGACTGTGCTATACAAACCAGCATATTCCCGTTGGGAAGCTGCTGAGAATTGCCCATATTATTGCTATGGCCGTTACAAATATGCCTTAACGTAAAAGTTGAGGGAAGAAAAGCCGTTCCGGGAGTTATGGAGTAATTATATCCGTTATATGGAGGATCAACCATATCTACCGTGGATTGGTTATTCGAAATGCCATTATTGTTAAAACCGACAAGATATCCTGCATTTGGGCAATTTTCAGGAATCCAGTGTGCATCATGAACTACATTAAATATTTTATTGCTTGAATTACCGGCCTGATATACCTGCGGATTACCCCAGCGGTATAAAATATCTCCACCCATGCCAGAGTTTCCGCCTGTATGTCCGGCGGCCTCATCAGAAGTCGTACTATGATCAATTACATATAACTCGTTTAAATTGTGTGAACTCAAAACTATCTGATCCAGTGTTTCATTATAATCAATGCCATTGCCATGCATCCAGTCTTTCTGTGTGTTATAATTAATGTTGAGCAGTTCAGGATGCTCAACTATGGAAGTTACATAGTTATCTTTTGCCGGATTATAATTCTGGCAAAGGTGATCCCAAATATGCCATTCCCACACTATTGTTCCGGTCGTGGCTCCGGTTTGCTGAACTTCGACAATTTTTTCCGGCCAGATGGTGATGCTTTGTGAACAACCTGCCTGTATTGCCTCTGCTGCTGTTTTTACTTCGTAACAAATCAAGAGGACATTTCCATTTGGCATTGGGCAAATATCATGGTGCGAACAGTAAGATGATGTTGAGTAAATAAAATCCCAAATTATTGTCCCACTCCAGTTAACTTTCTGCACCTGTCCGCACATTGCCGGGCCGTTTAACTGATTTCCCTGTCGCGCAACGGCTCTCGCAACAGTTCCGCCGGGTAGCAAATATGTGGAATACCCGGTTTTAGCATTGGAACTGAATGCCCATGAATGATATACGTTATTATTTGTATCAATGAGGAAAGCCGATGTTCCGTTCTGTGTTGCATACAAAGTGTAATCTCCCCATTGCTGGCCATTTACCTGAATTAAATGTATCAAAAGAACGATGCAAGCCGTTACTATTTTTCGTAATCTCATAGAATCCACGTTTATATGCGCAAAGATAGATAAATGAAATTGCGCATAAAATAATTGAGTGAAATAATACCATTTCATAGATTAATGATTTTCATTCTTAAAATACTGTTCTATAACATTTTCATAACTGGTTCCAACAGGTATTTCCACTGACCTTACGATCAGGTTTTTGTTCCTTATTTTTTCAACTTTATTCACAGAAACAATATATGATCTGTGTACCCTGATAAATTCTTTGGCAGGCAGCTTTTCATATATTGCTTTCATTGTCGTTCTTGCAACAAGGATTGATTTGTCACCAAGGTGAATTTTGATATAATCATCCAGTCCCTGGATAAACAGAATATCCCGGAATTGAACTTTGATAAGGCTGTGATCGGCTCGGATAAAAATAAATTGACGCAAAGCATTTTCACTCTGATGGATAAAATTGAAGTAATCTTCAGCTTTCCTGACTGATTTAAAAAACCGTTCGAATGTAAAGGGCTTTAACAAATAATCAATGGCGTTTAAATTAAATCCTTCAACCGCATATTCGCTATAAGCTGTAGTGAAGATCACCATAATTTTATGTGTAATACTTTTATATAACTCAATACCCGAAACCGAAGGCATTTGGATGTCCAGAAACATCAGGTCAACAGGAAATTTGTTGATATATTTTTGTGCTTCGCTTGGCCTGGTAAATGTTTTCTCAAGGGAAATGAAATCCACATTATTACAGAATTTCTCTATAATTCTCAATGCAGGGGGTTCATCATCAATAGCTATTGCTTTAATCATGCCAGATACAGGGTTAATTGTATTTTAAATTCACTTTCATTTTCTTTCATAATTAAGCTATGCTTACCGGGATACAATAATTTCAATCGCGTTTTTGCATTTTCAATTCCAACTCTGCTTTTACCAGCTATATCAATCGGTGCGTTTACTTTATTGTTTTGAACTTTGAGAGATAATTCATTAGCAATAATTTCGACTTTAATAAATATATTTGAATTTACTTCAGGACAAACACCGTATTTGATTGCGTTTTCTATGAAAGGGATTAATATCAATGGTGCAATTTTTTTTCTTAAGGGTTCTCCTCTAACTTCAAACGTGACTTTTGTTGCGTTATCGAAACGAATTTTTTGCAGTTCGATATAATCGCTGATATATTCAATTTCTTTCTCAAGGGAAACAAAATCATTCTCCGTTTCACTGATCACATATCTCATCATCCCTGAAAGTTTAACTACTGCTGTTGGCGTGTAATCTGATTTTTCTAGAGCCAGCGAATAAATGCTGTTCAGCGTGTTGAATAAAAAATGAGGATTTATCTGGGCTCTCAGGTATAATAATTCAGAGCTGATTTTTTGTTTCTCAGTTTGCTTCAACCTGTTATTGATTTTTAAAATAATAGAAAAGAAACTCACCGCTAGGAATAAGTATAAGTTGTGGCTTAAATGAAATAATAGCCGTTTATCCGGTGGAAAAGGCGGCCTGTGATTTTCGGCAATCCATGGTATTTCCGGATGGCCGAAAACAGGCAAGGGTATTATTAATTGCGGAATCAAAACAATCAGAAAAAAGAGAATGGTTATGATCCCAGCATATAAAAAATACTTTTTCGCAAAAAATATTTTTGCGATCAGCAGATCATAATTCAGATAAAAAAATAACAACAATAATACATAGCTTAAAAATTCTCTTCGTAAATCAGGGTTGCGAGCGATATCTTTCAGGCTGTTTATACCTTCCGGACCAATTAGAAAAGGTACCGCCAAAAACAATATACAACCCAGAACATGAATTAAAATCTGTTTTCTTTTACTGTCTTTATTTTGATAAATCGTTTTTGCCGTTGTAGTATTCAATGCATCGTTTTTGCAAAATGTAATTTAAACTAAGCACATCAATCAGGAATATGCGATTGAAATGATGTGTTCACTGACCACCAGTCATTTTTATCCGGGTTATCTATTTCAGAGTCCAGGTTGAAATCGCCGGAATGATAAATCTTTTTCCCGGCATCAGGTGACCAGCTTTCGCTTTTATCATTCTCATCAATAAATTTATCGTTGTTTCCGTCACCCGCAACCATTCCCCAGACACCGGCGGCAAGCTGTTTTAATGATAGGGATCCCCAATATGTATTCGCAGATGAACTGGAATAATCCAAAGTATAATGGTTGTCAACTTCAACTAATGGACTGGCCGACATGATTCCGAGGTGATTTCTGTGCCATATAACGACGTAAAGATTTTCAGTTATCGTTGCATTTATTTTTAAAAAGGATGAGCCGTCAGTATCAACAATATTACCGCTTTTAAGGAGAAATGCCGCCTTTCTTGCAATTATGGTTGACGATGTCGCTGTAGAAGCTCCGCCTGGTGTTTGCCTTAGTTCTACAAGTACCCAGTCGGTGATATTTATGTTGGGAACCGATAACACTTCTTCGCTGCCAGAATAATTCCAGGGCGATCCGTTGTATGGCTGACTTAGTGGTATGAGTCCTGAATTATTCAGTGTTGTTGTCATATTGGTCGAGGCGAAAGCTCCTTCAAGCATGATTTTCAGATCGAAGTAATTCCAGGGGCTCATAAAGTTGAATTCATCGGATAATTCCGATTCGCAACCTGAGGCATTTGTAACCTGAACCTGGTAGACACCATTTTGAGGAGGCAAATATATTTGTCCGGTAGCTCCCTGAATTATTGAGCCACTGTTGTACCACTGATAAGTTGTTGCAGTGCTTGAAATAAGGGAATCTCCGCTTTGAGTAATTGTCGGGATTGCTGGAATTGTCCCGTTAACATAACATGCTGAGTACCGGAAAGCCTGTGAAACCGGCCCGCTTGCACTTTTTGACCAGATTGTGGTTCCGGCGGGATTGATTTCATAAATATAACCGGATTGAAACATACACACCAGCATATTTCCATTGGGAAGTTGCTGCGAATTACTCTCATTATTTGAGTGCCCGCTGCAATTATGCCGTAGGGTATAAGTTGACGGAAGAAATGCCGATCCCGGAGTAATTGAATAATTATAGCCGTCATAAGGCGGAGAAATCAAATCTACCGTTGACTGGCTCATTGAAATTCCGTTATTATTAAAAACCACTAGATAATTGGCATTGGGACAATCCTTTGGAACCCAGTGTGCATCATGAGGAACATGGTAAACATTCGTACCTGAAGCACTGTAGGCTGCCGGATTTCCCCATCGGTACAAAATATCTCCTCCCTTTCCGGAATTTCCACCGGTATGGCCGGCGGCTTCAGCAGTTGTGGTACTGTGGTCAATTACATATAACTCATTTAAATTATGTGTACTTACCACTATTTGGTCAAGATCCTCATTGTAGTCAATACCATTCATGTGCAACCAGTCCTGGCTGGTGTTGTAATTAATATTGATCAGTTCGGGGTGTTGAACAATGGAGCTTACGTAATTATCCTTAGCAGGATTATAGTTTTGGCAAAGGTGGTCCCATGCATGCCATTCCCATACAATTGTTCCTGTGGTTGATCCGGTAGGCTGAACTTCTATTATTTTTTCCGACCAAATGATTATATTCTGCGAGCATCCTGCCTGTGTAGCCTGTGTAGCCGTTTTCACTTCATAACTTATCATCAGGACATTGCCGTTCGAAAGAGGACAAATATCATGGTGAAGGCAATAGGTGGAGGAAGAATGAACGTAATCCCAGCTAACGGTCCCATTCCACGTTACAATTTGAACTTCACCGGTCATGCCTCCACCGTTCAACTGATTACCCTGCCGGGCAATAGTTCTGACAAGGGTACCCCCAGGCATCAGGTAAGAAGAGTACCCTGTTTTTTTTGTTGAACTGAAAGTCCAGGTGTGATAAGTTGTATTATTTGTGTCAATCAAATAAGCCGTTGTCTGATTCTGAACAGCATACAACGTGTATTCGCCCCATTGCTGTGAAAAAACAATGTCGCTGTATAAAACTGATAAAACTAACAGCAGATAAATTGATAAATCTCTCTTCTTCATAAGATATGTTTTTGATTATGCAAAGTTACATATTCGATATTCACCTGAAAATAAATGAGGCAAAGCGGTTATTTTTTGAGGTGAAATTTATTTGTCCTTTTATATTTTCCGGGATAAATGTGATATCGGGTAATCAAAAGAATCCATAGCATCGGTAATTTTTCGTTGCTCAAAAGAAAATAATTGTATTTTTGCCCCGGAGAGATGGCAGAGTGGTCGATTGCGGCGGTCTTGAAAACCGTTGAGGGTAACACCTCCGGGGGTTCGAATCCCTCTCTCTCCGCAAATAAAGGCGACCCTCAATTTAAGGTTATTTTATCCCTGTTTAAAACATTATTTTTGTCCGGACTTGTTCCTTGTGTATTAAATTCCTGCATAACCTTTAGGTCGGATTATTTTAAAAATAAAATAAAGCTGATGCTGATGGCCGTTCGATTTTGTTTGTTTCTCCTTTTGTTTTCCGGAATTAAATCATTATCCGGTCAAACCATGTCCAATACAATTATTGATACAATTGAACTGGATGGAAGATCTGTGGTACTACTTTCCGGTAAAAAATGGGCCTTTCTCGATGAATACCAGAAATCACTTACTTACGATACTTTATTTTCAAAAAACTGGATTACGAAGGAAATTCATTCTTACCCATCCGACAGGAATAGACAGTTAGGTGAATTGGTCGTAGATCTACATGAAAACAATAGCGATTTTATTTTCCCATTGGATACATTTAAAGTTCTTCGCGGATTCAGCAGTTATCATACCGGACTTGACCTGAAGGCAAATTCAGGCGATTCTATAAGAGCGGCATTTGACGGACGTATAAGATTTGCATCCAATATCGGAAACGGTTATGGCAATCTTGTGATCATCCGGCACTATAATGGACTGGAAACCTATTATTCTCATCTTTCCAAAATTTTGGTAGGCCTGAATGATGACCTTAAAGCTGGAGAAATTGTTGGCCTTGTTGGAGCGACAGGAAGAGCAACCGGTCCGCATTTGCATTTCGAAACACGATTCAGGGATCGTACATTTGATCCACTGACAATTGTAAATTGTGAACTAAAATGCCTTGCTTCTGATTCATTAAAGATTTGCAACCAGCTTTTCGGAAAAAAAACAGGCAATACCGGACAACACTTGGTGGAGGGTGATGGCGGTGATTTTCATACAATAATTAAAGGAGATACGTTATATAAAATTGCAAAACTACATAACACTTCAATTGACATACTTTGCCAGTTGAATAATATTTCGAAAACCACCATTCTTCAGGTTGGGAGGAAACTTATCATTCCCTGATATTAATGAAGTAATTGTTTGGCTTGATCTACCCTGCATTTTTTGCTGAAAAGTTGGCCTACGAAATTATATATTCATAAGAAAAACAACCGGCCTTTTATGTATATCCGGTGCTTCCTTTTTCCAATCAGCCAGAGACATTGTTTTGATGAATTCGTTCTCCGAAGTAATATCACAGGCTATGCATAACATTAATTCCGGTGAACAGGTATTCAGGATTGCTTCATATAGTTGTAAATTCCTGTAAGGGGTCTCGATAAAAATCTGAGTGTAGTGATAGGCCCTGATCTTTCTTTCAATTTCTATCAGCGACTGTTTTCTTAATTTTTTATCCACCGGGAGATAGCCGTGAAATGTAAATTTCTGCCCGTTCAAACCCGATGCCATTATTCCGAGATAAATTGAGCCCGGGCCCGACAGCGGGACAACCCTGATCCCATATTGATGCGCCAGCATTACCAGGTCGGAGCCGGGATCTGCGATACAGGGAACTCCTGCTTCGGAAATTAAACCTATATCCCTGCCATGCAAGGCTCCTTTGACAAACTCCTTTAAGTTTGCGGGATCAGTATGTTCATTAAGTTCATGAAAAATAACCTCATCAAATTCTCTTTTATATCCAACCTTTCTTAGAAACCTTCTTGCTGTCTTTAATTCCTCAACGATAAATTCTTCGATTTCAAGAATTTTAATAATGCTATAATCAGGCAAATGCTCAGTTGATGCTGATGGAGAAAGAGAAGTAGGAATTAAAAAAATTTTCCCGTAATTCATGCTTGAATGGTTTGTGGATGCTTATCAGTTATTTAATCCAGGGGATCTTATCAAGGTCAATATTGCCACCAGAAAGAATTATCCCGATCTTTTTCCCCGAGAAATCCGCCTTATTTTCCATGATGGCGGCAAGAGGGACTGCCGAGGATGGCTCAATAATGATTTTCATTCTTTCCCATATCAACCGCATGGCACTTTTAATTCCTTCCTCGCTTACAGTAACAATCCGGTGAACATGCTCAAGAATGATGGGATATGTAAGGCTTCCAAGAGAGGTTAGTAATCCGTCAGCAATAGTTTTTGGTTTTGTAGAGGGGAACAACTGCCTGCCATAATAGGAGCGATAAGCATCATCGGCTCCTGAAGGCTCTGCTCCAACAACCCGGGTTCCGGGTGAAAGAAAATACGTGGCAAGTGCAGTTCCACTAAGCAGTCCACCACCACCGACCGGAGCCATGATAATGTCCAGTGGTCCCTCATCTTCAATCAACTCAAGAGTTGCTGTAGCCTGTCCTGCAATAATTGTGTAATTATTATAAGGATGAATCTCAATAGCACCTGTTTGCATTTTTATTTCTTCTAAAGTTGATTCTCTTGAGGCCAGAGTGGGTTCACAAAAAGTAATAATCCCGCCATAGTTTTTCACCGCCGAAATCTTCACTTTGGATGAATTTTCAGGCATTACGATATAAGCCTTTGCATTTCTTAGTTTTGCCGCCCTTGAAAGTGCCGCTGCATGATTTCCGGATGAATGAGTGCAAACACCTTTAACAATTTCTATTTCTGGTAAAGAAAATACAGCGTTTATAGCTCCCCTCGACTTAAATGCTCCCGCTTTCTGGAAATTTTCACATTTGAAAAATAAATTTGCCCCTGCAATTTCATTTATTTTCTCTGACGAGAGAACGGGAGTACGATGAACAAATGATTTAATTCTATTGGCAGCCTGGATTATCGTGTTTAAATCGGGTGGATTTTTCAACTTTTATAGGTCGGGATTATTTTGAAATAAAGTAAATCAAATGATAGAATCCGCAATTTTTTCACAGGCTTCCTCGATTAATTGAATTGTTTCATTTTCAGTTTCCAGCCTGCTATAGAAAGGATCAGGGACGGATTCATTCCGACCCGGATGGATCATATTCATCAAATAGTCTATTTTATTTCTTTCGTCATCGGTTTTTGCAAAATCCATGGCATTCCTGAAAGCATGGGTATCCATGACAAAAATCCTGTCAAATTTTTTAAAATCGTTCCTGTTGAACAACCTGACTTTTTTTGCAGAAATGTCAATTCCGTGTTCGAAGCCTTTACTTATTGCTCTTTTATCGGGAGATTCGTTAATATGATAAGCTTCAAAACCTGCGGAATCCACATTTGCCTGAAGATTTCTTTCATTTAAAATGCGATTTAACAGACCTTCAGCCAATGGTGAAAGACACATATTGGCATAGCATAGAAATAAAATGTTATTTTCAGGCATAGTGTTTATATTATTATTCAATCATTTATTTCGCAGCAATCGCGAATTCACCCGTAAGGAATTTTCCTCAATACTTTTTTTCCTACAGGGATATTTTTTTATCCAATTCCTCTACATAATTCCTGAACTGCTTGTCGGTATCCATTAAATTATTAACTGTCCTGCACGCATGGAGTACTGTTGCATGGTCCTTATTTCCACAATGCTGTCCAATGGTTGCCAGGGATGCTTTGGTAAGTTTCTTCGAAAAATACATGGCAAGTTGCCGTGCCTGTACTATTTCTCTTTTTCTTGTTTTTGAACTAATTGACTCAAGGGGCAGCCCGAAATAATCGCATACGATTTTCTGAATATAATCTATTGATATTTCTCTCGAAGTGTTTTTGACGAATTTATCAATCATCTTCTTTGCCAGTTCAAGGTTGATCGCTTTTTTATTCAGCGAAGACTGAGCAAGAATTGAAATAAGCGCTCCCTCAAGCTCTCTGATATTTGTAGTGATGCTGTATGCCAGGTATTCGATCACATCCTCCGGCATCTCCAATCCGTCTTTGTACAATTTTTTCTGGATGATGGCGATCCTAGTCTCAAGGTCGGGTACCTGAAGATCGGCAGAAAGCCCCCATTTGAACCTCGACAAAAGCCTGGTATTCATCCCTTCCATTTCTACCGGCGGTTTATCCGAAGTGATAATCAGTTGCTTATTGTTCTGATGCAGGTGATTGAAAATATGAAAATATACTTCCTGCGTTTTTTCTTTTTTGATCAGGAACTGAACATCATCAATGATCAGCACATCAATCATCTGATAAAAATGGACAAAATCGTTCTGACTGTTATTTTTAACGGCATCAATGTACTGGTTGGTAAACTGTTCTGAAGTAACATAAAGGACAGTCTTTTCATTGAAGTTGGTTTTGACTTCCAATCCAATGGCATGGGCAAGATGTGTTTTACCTAATCCAACATTAGAGTATATCAGCAAAGGATTAAAGGCAGTTTTACCGGGATTACTTGCAACAGCAAAACCGGCTGATCTTGCAAGCCGGTTACAGTCTCCTTCAACAAAATTTTCGAACGAATAATTTTCGTTCAGTTGGGAATTGATCTTTATTTTTTTCAGACCAGGGATGATAAAAGGATTTGGAATATCCTTAGACGAACCTTTGTTAAGGTCTATGGGCATATTCACCAATGGATTTGAGGTTGCATTCCTGTTGGTAGTCGGAAAATTCACCGTAAATGGTGGTGTATTGTTAAATGAATTCTCCATAATTACACTATACTCAAGCCGACCATCGGAACCTAATTCCTTTTTAATGGTCTTTTTAAGTAATGTAATGTAATGCTCCTCTAACCATTCGTAAAAAAACTGACTTGGGACTTGAATGGTCAATACATTGTCATTTAGTTTAATAGCTTTGATTGGCTCAAACCAGGTTTTAAAACTCTGGCCGCTGATATTATCCTTTATAACATTAAGACAATTCTCCCAAACTGCTTTACAATTTTTCTTCATTCGCAATTAATTGTATTTAAGCAATTTATAATAATATATTTACATATACTTCTGAAAATAAAATACTTATTATTTCTGGAATACCTCTGCATATATGGAAACTGTGAACAAAAATGAAATAAAAAAAGTTAAAAAAAAAGTACTTCTCCCCTTGATTTTTAAAAAATTATTCTGTATCAAATTTATCGTCAAACTATGAATATACCTGCTATACCGTGTCTATATACTTTATAGTTAGCTTATTAATATTTTTCAATTTTGAAACGATATATTCCGACCTGCTTTTTCTGATTAAAAATTTTATTAAACAGTTGCTATCAAAATTGTGTGAAAGTTGAATCACATCCTCTTCTTTCAAAATTTTCATAACTTCATTCATGCTTGCATATTCAAAACCGATGGTAAAGACGTCATTGATCGTTTTCAAAATCAAATCAGCATGAGCAATTGCATCCTTTGTTACTGTTTTATATGCATTGATTAAGCCGCTTACTCCTAATTTTGTACCACCGAAATAACGAACTACAACTACCAAAATATTTGTAAGGTCCTTTGATAAAATCTGTCCGAAAATCGGTTTACCTGCAGTACCCGAAGGTTCGCCATCATCGTTCAGCCTGTAAACCAGTTTATTGTATCCAAGCCTATAGGCATAGCACCAGTGATTCGCATCGTGATAATCCTTCCTGATGGCTTTAAGTCGTTCATTTACTTCAAATTCGCTGTCAACAGGTATTGCTGTTGCTAAAAATTTACTTCCTTTCTCCCTGTAACTACCTTTCGAAATCTGTTTTATCGTCCAATAGGTATCATTTAAAAACATTTAAAATCAACATGTTAAATCAAAGAGCTTCGGCGTTTATTTTTTTGCTAAATATATTAATTTATTATTCACCATCTCATAATAAAAAAAAAAATTCTTTTTGTAAATTTTATATTTTAGCCGGTAAAATGAAAATGTCAAACTCAATTCGTAATTATTATAATAATGTATGACGGAGATATACAGAAGAATTAAATTGCTTTCGGAAAAATATTCTGAATTCACAGCTTCTAACCTGTCAAAATTAGTCAGGATACAATCACTAAGTTGTAAAGAGGAAGCATTAACCATCGAGCTAAAGAGGCAGATGGAATTAAGCGGAGCTGACGATGTTTTTATTGACGGACTTGGCAATGTGATTGGCATATTGGGAAAAGGACAAGCTAAACTGGCTATTGACGGTCACATTGATACCGTGGATACAGGCAATATCATTAACTGGAATTTAGAACCATTTTCAGGCAAAATAGAAAATGGCTTTGTACACGGCAGAGGAAGTGTTGACCAAAAAGGAGGAGTTGCTTCCATGGTAACTTCTATCCGTATTCTAAAAGAACTTGGGATTGCCAGGGATTTGACAATTTATTTTGTCGGGAGCGTGATTGAAGAAGATTGTGACGGGCTTTGCTGGAAATACATTATTGAGGAGGATAAAATAAGACCGGACTCTGTCATTCTTACTGAGCCAACCAATTTAAATATTTACCGTGGTCACAGAGGCAGGATGGAAATCCGGATTGCCTTCAGAGGAATATCTTCGCATGGCTCAGCGCCGGAAAGAGGCAAAAATGCAATTTACGCCGCTTCACGTGCAGCTCTTGAAATAGAAAAATTAAACGAAAAGCTAAGGTCGGATGATTTTCTTGGGAAAGGTTCTATTACCATATCAGAATTTAAATCAGGTAGCCCCTCACTGTGTGCCGTTGCTGATTTTGCACAGCTTCATATTGACCGGCGACTGACCTGGGGTGAAAACGAAGAATCTGCAACTAAAGAATTGGAATCTATAATTACAGGACTCGATGGTGTAATTGAGGTTCCGGTTTATGAAGAAACAGCATTTACCGGGTTAAAGTACAAAATGAAAAAATACTATCCAACCTGGAAACTTAATGAAAACCATCCTGCGGTGGCGAATGGTGTTAAAACGTTTGAAGGATTATACGGCAACAAACCAAAAGTTGATAAATGGACATTTTCGACTAACGGAGTTACCATCAATGGACATTTTGGAATCCCTGCCATTGGATTTGGACCGGGAAATGAAATAATGGCTCATGCACCAAACGAAAAAGTACCAGTTAATGATCTCGTGGTTGCTTCTGCCTTTTATGCTGGTTATGCATATTCCTTGACTAAAAATTAATTCAAACAAATTTATGGATAAGGATTTTCAAAAAATATTAACGGACATATCTCACCTTAGGAGCAATCTTTATCAAAAGGATTTTTTACTGACATGGGAGAAAAATGATGATGAAATAAAAAAGATTCTGCTGGTTGCAGAAGCCCTGAAATATCTTCGGGATAATAACATTTCCAGCCGGTGCTTCGATTCAGGGCTTGCCGTTTCAATATTCAGGGATCAGTCAACACGAACAAGGTTTTCTTTTGTATCGGCAGTAAATCTTCTTGGGTTACAACTTCAGGATTTTGATGAATCCAAATCCCAGGTTAGTCATGGGGAAACCCTCAGGGAAACTGCCAATATGATCTCATTTCTGACAGAAATTATAGGCATCAGAGATGACAAATATCTTGGAATCGGCAATAATTATATGAAGGAAATTGGTAATGCCCTTGACGATGGATTTGATCAAAAAGTTTTACCACAGCGGCCCGGAATTATTAACCTGCAGTGCGATATTGATCATCCTACACAAAGCCTTTCCGACTTATTACATATTAAAAACTATTTTGGTTCACTTGAGAATCTGAAGGGTAAAAGGATTGCTATGACATGGGCCTATTCGCCAAGCTATGGAAAACCACTTTCGGTACCGCAGGCCATTATCGGGCTTCTGACCAGGTTTGGTATGGATGTACAATTAGCTTATCCAGAAGGATTTGAGTTATTACCTGGAGTAACTGATCTTGCAGAAAAACAGGCAAAGCAGTCTGGGGGTTTGTTTACCATTACAGGATCAATGGAGGAGGCATATAGAAATGCCGACATCATATATTCAAAGAGCTGGGCGCCTATGCACATAATGAAAAAGCGCACTGAGCTATTAATAATGAATAAGGATGAAGACCTTAAAAAACTCGAGAAGGAAGGACTAAATTACAATGCTAAATTCACAAACTGGGAGTGTACAGAAAAATTAATGAGACTTACAAAAAACGGATCTGCCATGTATATGCATTGTTTACCAGCAGACATAACTGGAGTTTCGTGTAAAACAGGAGAAGTTCAGAAAGAAGTTTTCGACAAATACAGGATACAAACCTATATTGAGGCAGGTTATAAACCCTTTATAATCGCTTCTATAATATTAAACAACAAATTCAAAAATCCGGAGAATTTGCTGAAGTGGTTTATTGAGAAGCCATCAAATAGCCGGATAATCTCTCTTTAATCAGAATAATCAATTCATTGCAGGTTGCCGCCAACATAAGGTACTTTGTACCGGTTCGCCGGCAATTTATGCACTATTCTCCTGCGTGTCCTTCATTGGAACCTTCATTTGATATTTGATACTCAATGAATCATTTTTTCAATAAAAACACTCTTTATTGGTTTTCCTTTTTTCAACACACTGGGCATCCATAACTGCAATCATCACCATATTAACAATTTCTGAAACGCTGGCTCCAATCTGCAGCACATGAACCGATTTACTCAGTCCATTTATAACAGGGCCGATCACCTCAAATTTACCCATTGACTGAAGGAGCTTATAGGCGATATTTCCGGCAGTAAGATAAGGGAAAATAAGGGTGTTTGCCTTTCCACCTATAAGTTTGGAAAAAGGGAATGATTCTTTTAATATCTCTTCACTAAGGGCAACATTTACCTGCATTTCACCATCAACTATCAATTCAGGGTAGCCTCGGTGTAGCATTGCAACTGCCTCCCTTTGCTTTTGAGGAATAGTGCCGTCGTTCGAACCAAAATTAGAGTAAGATACAAATGCTATGCGGGGTTTGATCCTGAATTGTTCAACTGCAAAGGCGGTTTGTAATGTAATTTCAACCATTTCCTCTACCGTTGGATTTTTATTTACCGTGCAATCAGCAAGAAAGTACGGCCCTTCTTTAGTAATGATGATGTACATACCCGAAACAATTTTAGCGCCTTGTTTCTTTCCAATTATTTCGATAGCAGGCCTTAAGGTATCTGGATAATTTCTGGTCAACCCCGAGATCATTGCGTCGGCGTATCCGGTTTCAACAAGCATCGGGCTGAAATAATTTCTGTGCAGCATTACATCCTGGGCTGAAGTCATTGTGACTCCCTTTCGCTGTCTTTTGGTCCAGTAAAGTTCGGCAAACTTTTGCCGGGTTTGTTTTTGCTCCTTCGATTTAGGATCAATGATCTCGACCCCTGCCAGTTCCAGTTCGTTGGATTTAATAATTTCTTCAATGGTTTCCTTGTTTCCGAGAAGGATAGGTTTGGCAAGGTCCTCATTCATAATGATTTCGGCAGCCTTAAGCATCTTATAATTTTCCGCTTCAGCAAAAACAACACGTTTGGGATCTCTTTTAGCAATAGACTTCATCTGACGTATTACCGGATTGCTCAATCCAAGCCGTTTTATTAATTCTTCGTTGTATTTTTCCCAGTTTTCGATCGGAATACGCGCTACCCCGGATTCCATGGCTGCTTTTGCAACAGCCGGAGCCACATGAGTTATCAGCCTCGGATCAGTAGGCTTGGGAATGATATATTCTTTCCCAAACTTTAGATTGTGGGCCTGGAATGCAATATTGACTTCTTCAGGAACAGGCTGTTTGGCCAATTCAGCAAGGGCATAGGAGGCTGCAAGTTTCATTTCATCATTGATGGTTTTAGCCCTGACATCAAGGGCTCCCCTGAATATAAATGGAAATCCAAGCACATTGTTAATCTGGTTCGGATAGTCTGACCTTCCGGTCGCCATAATGATATCATTGCGAACAGAAAATGCTTCATCAGGTAATATTTCAGGCACCGGATTGGCAAGTGCAAATACAATAGGATGCGGGGCCATCTTCTTCAGCCATTCTTTTTTTAATGCCCCTGCAATTGATAATCCTAAAAACATATCGGCATCCACCAATGCTTCCTCAAGAGTATGAATCGGGCGAGCAGTTGCAAATTGTTTTTTGATTTCATTGAGATCTTTCCTGTCTTTATGAAGTACCCCTTTACTATCAACCATTATCACATTTTCAGGATTGACACCTAATTTCAGATATAGACGGGTACAAGAAACTGCTGCCGCTCCTGCACCATTTATGACAATTTTTATTTTTTTAATATCTTTACCGTTGATATCCAAAGCGTTCAGTAAGCCGGCAGAAGTTATAATCGCTGTACCATGCTGATCATCATGCATAATAGGAATATCCACAGCAGCTTTTATTCTGTCTTCAATTTCAAAACATTCCGGTGCTTTGATATCTTCGAGGTTGATACCTCCGAATGTCGGGGCGATAGCAATAACAGTTTCGACAAATTTATCAATATTCTTTTCGTTAACCTCAATATCGAAAACATCTATATCGGCAAATACTTTAAAAAGCAAGCCTTTGCCTTCCATGACCGGTTTTCCTGCTTCCGGGCCAATGTCTCCCAAACCCAGTACAGCGGTTCCATTGGATATTACTGCAACAAGATTCCCTTTAGCAGTATATTTATAAACATCGTCAATATTGTCCTTTATTGCAAGGCAGGGAGCGGCTACCCCCGGTGTATAAGCCAGTGAAAGATCACGTTGTGTTGAATATGGCTTTGTTGGTATAACCTCAAGCTTACCCGGCCGTCCTTGGGAATGGTAATTAAAAGCATCCTTTGTGAAAAGCGTATCCATCTATTTTAATTTTAATTGTGAATAAATTAACAAAGCGGCAAAGCTAATAATTTGTTTTATTAACATCCAACTATTTTGAGTGTATTTTTTGTAATATAAAATGTTTACAAATAATTTTTTACTCTGTTTATACTATGTATTTTAATTTATATTTTAGCCGCCAAATAGCCTTTTATTTTCAGGAGCTATGGAATTTGCAATTTAAATTAATAATAACGGGTTGATGATTTTAAAATTCCGAATCAGAATTTCTTTCATCGGTATTTAAAATTTAGATGATGTACGAATATATTGAAGGGAAATTAGTTGAAAAGAATCCGGCATTCGTTGTGATTGATTGCCATGGAATTGGTTATTTGATTAACATTTCATTAAATACTTATTCGAAGATCAAAGATCGGGCAGAAACGCGGTTATTTACACATTTTGCCATTAAAAACGAAGCTACAACACCCGTGGGATTTGTTTTGTTTGGATTCGCGGAAGTACAGGAAAGATATCTGTTCAGGCAGTTGATATCGGTGAGCGGTATCGGAAATAGCACAGCCATGTTAATGCTTTCATCACTTACTCCAGACAAAATTTACCGTGCAATAATTGAAAATAATACAGCTATATTACAATCGGTAAAGGGTATTGGGGCAAAATCAGCACAGAGGATAATTATTGACCTGAAAGACAAGCTGGAAAAAGAAAAGTTGCCTCATGAAATATTAATTGGAAAGTACAATACAAATAAAATGGAAGCGTTATCAGGTTTAATCGTATTAGGATTTAACAAAGTAGCTGCCGAAAAAGCATTAAACAGGATAATAGAAAATCAGGACAGGGAATTAGCAGTTGAAATTTTGATTAAGGAAGCACTTAAAATATTATAATACCGGATTATTGGTAGTGACATTGATACTTTGAAAAACTCTGCCCGGTTGCTTTCGGTAAAGGTTTTCAAAGTTTTCTAATTTTAGAAAAGACTATTTATTTGGAGCGGATCGTAAGATATAGTTTTCTTGTTACTTTGTTATTATCTTTTCTTTCACTTATCTGGGGAAGAGAGATGTCTTATAGAACCAGGACAAATAATCATTTTACCAGTGATAAATTCTTAATTCCACCCGATACAACCGTTACCAAAGATTCAACAGGACATATTCCACTTCCCTATCATCCTGAGGAAGAAACATTTCCCTATACGGGTAATGAAAATACCAATCCATTGTTTTTGAGCCCTCCGACAAGCCTTAAATCGGACGTAAAGTACGATCCCGAAACAGGTTTGTATATTCTTGAACATAAAATCGGGAACCTTGACTACCGCCCTCCGACCTATATGTCTCTCGACGAATACAGGGAATACGACCTGAAAAATTCAGTGAAGGATTATTGGATTGAGCGATCAAAGACATCAGGCTCTGCAGGCCAAAGCGGAATAATACCATCTCTTTATATCGGAGGTAAGGCCTTCGACAGGGTTTTTGGTGGCCATACCATTGATATCAGGCCTTCGGGTAACGTAGAATTAATATTCCAGGTAAAAGGAAATACAAGAGATGATCCGACTATTGATGTAAAACAACGCAGCCAGGTCAATTTTGATTTCGAGGAAGTAATACAGATGAATGTCAGGGCAAAGATTGGCGATAAAATAGAATTTAATACCAATTATAATACAAAAGCGACATTCGATTTTGAAAATAAATTAAAGCTCAGCTACCAGGGAGAAGAAGATGAAATCCTGCAATTGCTTGAAGCAGGTGATGTCAATCTGCAATTAAACAGTACTTTAATTACCGGGAGCCAGAGCCTTTTCGGCATCAAGTCCAAACTAAAGTTCGGACGGACTACCGTCACTGCTTTATATTCGGAACAGGAGAGCCAAACTTCAACCATTTCGGTACAGGGTGGTGCGCAAACCAATGATTTTCTGATAAAGATTGATGAATACGAGGAGAATAAACACTTTTTTTTAGCCCACTATTTTCGTAACCACTATGATCAGGCACTGGAAGATTTGCCAATCATAAATTCAGGAATCAATATTACCAAACTTGAGGTATGGGTTACCAATATCGGAGCAGCCATTACTGAAAACAGGAACCTCATTGCTTTTACCGATCTCGGTGAACACGACACCATTTACAACACCGGCATCATACTTCCTGACGGAGATATTCATTTACCTTACAATAGTGCCAACAACCTGTTCGATGTTATCGAAGATACTGCAAAAGTAAGAGATGTCAATATTGCAAACTATTATTTGCAGGGCTTGCTGTTTAATCCCGGAGAAGATTTTGAGAAAATAGAACTTGCACGAAAGCTTAGTCCGAATGAATATACCTTCAATAGTAAGCTTGGATTTATTACCTTAAACAGCACATTAAATTCCGACCAGACCCTTGCTGTAGCCTTCCAGTACCAGGTAATTGGCGGCGATTCTGCAGTTTACCAGGTGGGTGAGTTTTCAGATGAAGGGATTACCGGAGCCAATGCGCTCATAGTGAAATTACTTAAAAGCACTTATGTGAATATCCGGAGTCCATTATGGGATTTGATGATGAAAAATGTTTATTCGCTGAATGCTTACCAGGTAAACAGGGATGATTTCACACTTAATATTCTTTATTCAGGTGATGAAATCGGTGTGCCAACGGGTTACTTTTCTGAAGGCCCGTATACCGGGGTTCCACTCATACACGTTTTTAATCTTGACAACCTTGATGCCCAGTCGAATCCCTATCCAAACGGAGACGGGGTATTTGATTTTCTGGATAATGCTGCAACACAAGGGGGAACAATAAATTCCACTAACGGCCGTATATTTTTTCCTGTTATTGAACCATTTGGGAAGTATCTTCGTGATAAACTTGAAGGCCACGATGACCTCCAGGATAAATATTGCTTCGATTCACTTTATACACTCACGAAAACCGGGGCCCAGCAATTTACCGAAAAAAACAAATTCCTTATTTCAGGCTACTATAAATCTCAGTCGGGATCAGAAATTTCACTAAATGCGTTAAATGTTCCTCAGGGCTCCGTTGTCGTGACAGCCGGTGGGGTTCCGTTGCGTGAAAACGTAGATTATACTGTTGACTACACTCTAGGACGGGTTAGGATCATCAATGAAGGAATCCTGAACTCAGGAACTCCCATAAACATTTCGATGGAAAGCAATACGATGTTCAGCGTTCAGACCAAAAGGCTGATGGGTGCTCACATTGATTATGATTTCAGCAAGGATTTCCATATCGGAGGTACGGTTCTTAATTTACATGAAAGACCGCTTACTCAAAAAGTCAATTATGGAGATGATCCTATTTCCAATACCATCTGGGGGCTCGATTACCGGTACCAGACTGAATCGAGATTCATCACACGTCTTGTTGACAAGCTACCGTTTATCAGCACTTCCGCCCCATCTACCATTGCGGTTGAAGGAGAATTTGCGCATTTCATTCCCGGCCATTCAAGGGCTGTTGGCAATGATGGCATTTCTTACATTGACGACTTTGAAGGAACCAAATCAACTATTGATTTGCGTAGTTACAGCTCATGGACACTGGGAAGCACACCTCAGTTTCAGTCCGATTTGTTCCCTGAGGCTTATTCCAATGATTCTGTTAACAGGATTTACAATGGGTTCAACAGAGGGAAAATAGCCTGGTATGTAGTTGACCCAAGTGTATTTTATGATCGTAATGGTAACCTTAAACCCGACAACGTTTCTAATGATGAGCTATCCAATCATTACGTCAGGCAGGTGCTTGAACAGGAAATATTTCCCAATAAAGAGCTTGCCAACGGGACACCGACCAATATAGGAGTATTCAACCTGGCATATTATCCTTCTGAAAAAGGTCCTTATAATTATGATGCTGCACCTGTTCCGGACATTTCTGCCGGTATAAATCCTGACGGATCGCTGAATGATCCGGAAAGCAGGTGGGGAGGGATAATGCGTGAAATTGAAACTCCTGATTTTGAAGCCTCAAACATTGAATATATAGAATTCTGGTTGATGGATCCCTTTGCTGAAGGCACATTAAATACAAACCAGTCCGGTGGTGAATTATACATTAACCTAGGGGATATTTCAGAAGATCTTCTCAAGGACTCACGTAAAAGTTTTGAGCACGGATTACCCATTTCCGATAATTATGAGGAGGGCGATATCGCAAATACAATATGGGGAAGGATTCCAAATAAACTTGACCTGGTACAGTCGTTCTCAAATGAGGCAGGTGCCCGCGTTTATCAGGATGTGGGTTATGACGGATTGAGGAATGAGGTGGAACGGACTTATTTCACTGTTGAATCGGAGTATGACGGGGCATATCACTATCTCGATATTTTAAAAGAGCCGCCTTATGGTGAAAACACGGAGGCTTATATCAAAGCATTCGCCGATCCTTCAAGTGATAATTTTCATAGTTACAGAGGTGAGGACTATGATGCCGATCCATCTTATGGTAGTGTTCTGAAGAGGTATAAGAACTATAACGGCCCTGACGGAAATTCGCCCGAAAATGACAATGGAGGGATATATGAAGGAAATACAAGGCAGCCAGATGCTGAAGATCTGAATAATGACAATACATTGAGTGAGGGCGAAAGGTATTTTCAATATAAAATAATGCTTACTCCAAACGCCATGAAGGTCGGTGAAAATTTTATTACCGATATAACTGAGGCAAACGGGATACAGCTTGCAAATGGAAGTGTAGGTTCGATAAAATGGTACCAATTTAAAATTCCGATAAGAGAAGCATCGAAAGTAGTTGGTAATATTTATGATTTTAAGTCCATCAGGTTTATGCGGATGTTCTTAAAAGATTTTACGGAGCCGGTAGTTTTGAGGTTTGCGACTCTCGACCTCGTGAGAGGAGAATGGAGGCGGTATCCTACCAATTCTGATCTTCTTGAACCCGATGTATTTTTAACAACAAGTCAGATCAATGCCAAATCCTTTGAACTATCGGCTGTCAATATTGAAGAAAACAGGGACAGGACGCCCATTAATTATATGGAGCCTCCAGGAATTGAGCGGGAAATTAATATCGGGACAACCAACCTGACACAATTAAATGAACAATCTATGGTCATTAAAGTGTGTGAGCTTGCCGATGGAGATGCCGTAGGTGCTTATAAAACCTCGGATTTTGATTTCAGGCAGTTCAAGCGGCTTAAAATGTTTGTTCATGCTGAAAAATCAAAAGAGAATGATGTACTGAAATATGGCGATATAACCGTATTTATTCGTCTTGGATCCGATTTCACTGAAAACTACTACGAATATGAAATTCCTCTGATTCCAACCCAATGGGAAGATCCGCAATCGCAGGAATACATCTGGCCGGCAGGCAACAATTTCGATATTGAGCTTGATAAGCTCGCGCAGCTTAAACTTGCCAGAAATACAGCCATGCGCCAGGAGGGATCTTCCGTTGAGCTTTATTCTCCATATTATGGCTACGACGGAAATAACAGGATGACGGTTTATGGTTCGCCAAGCATCAGCGATGTAAAAGCCATGATGATCGGGATCAGGAATCCAAGAAAGACTTCTGCAAACCAGGAGGATGACGGGGAAAACAAATGTGCTGAAATCTGGATCAATGAACTCCGTCTTTCAAATTTCAACAAACAAACGGGATGGGCAACTACTGCACGGATTTCGACTAACTTAGCCGATCTTGGAAACTTAGTTATTTCAGGAATTTACAGCTCCCCCTGGTTTGCCAGCATTGATCAGAAAATTACACAAATACAACTTGAGGGCCACACACAATTCGACATCGCAACCAATCTTGAATTAGGCAAGTTCTTTCCCGAAAAAACCGGAATCAAAATTCCCATGCACTTTGACTATTCCGAGTCGAGAATTAAACCAAAATTCAATCCGCTTGATCCTGATCTTGAGCTCGACCAGGTTATTGATTCCTATAATATCGAGGAACAGCAGGATTCAATAAAAGCTCTTACCATTGATTATACCCAGCGAAAGAATATTAACTTCATGAATGTCAGGAAGGATAAGGTTGGTGCCCAGGCTAAATCGAAAATTTATGACATTGAAAACTTCAATGCTTCATACTCATATTCTGAAATTTATCACCGGAATGTGGACATAGAGAACGACCTTGAACAAAATTATATAGGAGGACTGGGATACAACTTTAATAACATTCCGAAAAATATAAAACCTTTTGAAAAGAACGATTTCCTGACGAAAAACAAGCCACTTCTGTTAATTAAAGACTTCAATTTCTATTTCCTGCCTAAAATGTTCTCGTTCCGAACCGATATGAACAGAATGTACAGCACCCGAAAACTAAGAAATAAAAGTTACGGTAATGTTCCTACTTTTCCAACCTACAATAAAACATGGACATGGAATCGAATCTATGATTTCAAATTCGACTTTACACAAGCACTAACCTTTACATTCAATGCAAACGCCGGTTCGTTCATTCATGAATTTCCGGGTTCTAACAAAGAACTATGGGATGAAGAACATGATGGCGACCTGAATAATGATGGAATTTTTGAAGAGATAACACCGGAGGATAAGCAACAAAGGATCTGGAATGAGATTTCGCATGGCGGTACGAAAAACAGATATGCCCAAACAGCAGGCCTTAATTATAATATTCCCATCAATAAGCTGCCACTGCTGGATTGGGTAACTTCGACAGCCGGGTATAATGTTTCATATAACTGGATAGCTTCGCCGGTGAGTATGCAGGATGAATTCGGGAACACCATTCAGAATAACGTTAACTGGAATATAAATGGTAATGCTGATTTAAGCAAGCTGTACAATAAGGTCGGGTTTCTTAAAAAACTCAATGCTCCGGCAAAAAAACAACCGGCGAAAAAAGAAGCCAAAAAGGAAACAAAGGAAGAAAAAGATTCAACCAATGTTGTAAAACCAAAAGTAAATTTCGGCAAAATAGGTTTTGAAACAGTGATGCGATTGGTTACCAGTTTAAAGAAGGTCACCTTTCAATACTCCGAAAATAAAGGGACCACTCTGCCAGGATTTGTGCCTCAGCCTGATCTGCTCGGTAATAACTGGAGTTCAAACGCACCGGGATTCGGGTTTATTTACGGATATCAGCCAGGCAGTCCTGATTATTTCAATAATGAAGGCTGGCTGACCAAAGATGAAAGGCTGAATACAGCTTTTGCACAATTGTCGAATAAAACACTGAATGTGAGGTTCAACCTTGAGCCTTTTAAGGATTTTAAAATTGAGGTGAGTTTCGACAGGACCCAGGCCAATAACATACAATCATATTTCGTGTATGATTCAATTGATGAAATCTTTAAGGAAAACAGCCGGCGGGAAATGGGGTCTTTTTCTACTTCTTATATTTCCTGGAGTACGGCTTTTGGCGGATCGCTCGAAAATGACCAATCGCTTTATTTTGAGAACTTAAAACAATACAGGCTTGATATTGCAAAACGGATAGAAGCGGAAGATCCGCGTGATTTACCTACGAATGATTCCACCGGTTTCCCGATTGGATACGGGCCGACTTCCCAGAGTGTTCTGCTTCCCTCGTTTTTGGCTGCCTATTCGGGTCAAAACCCGGATAAAATTAATCTCAATCCTTTTCCCCAAATTCCGTTGCCCTACTGGAAAGCATCCTACAGCGGATTGTCAAAAATACCGTTTCTTCAAAGGATATTTAAAACCGTAACTTTGAACCATGCATATCATTCCACTTATAGTATCTCCGCATATACCTCCAATGTTAATTACCGTGATACGATAATTGACGGACAATCAGTACCGGCAGTATATAATAAGAATAACGGCGATTATTATTCTGAACTGGATTTTGCCAATGTCACAATTACGGAGCAATTCAATCCGCTGATCAACCTTGATGTGACCTTTCAAAACAGCCTCCTGGCCAAATTCGAAATAAAAAAATCGAGAAACCTTTCTATGAGCTTTTCAAACAACCAGTTAACAGAGCTCACCAGTCAAGAATATGTAATCGGAGCAGGATACAGGTTTAAAGAAGTGCCGATTTCATTTGCAAGATTAAGCGGGGGCACAGGGAAAACTTTCAAAAGCGACGTCAATATCAAAGCCGATTTTTCGATAAAGAATGATAAAACCGTACTGCGAAGCATTGATTCGGATCTGAACCAGGTTTCCGCCGGTGAAAAGGTGACTTCTATAAAATTTTCCATTGATTATGAACTTTCCAAAACACTCACAATGGAACTTTTCTTCGATAAGATCACGAGAAATCCTTTCCTGCCATCAAGATTCAGGACATCAGATACCAGAGGAGGAATCAAGCTGAGATTTTCACTCGCACAATAGGGGGGTTTGGAGGTTGGAGTTCCGGGTACCTTTTGCATGGAGCATGGGGCAGGGAGCATGGAGATGGGTGTGAGTTAATGGTGTGACTTTGCCGACTGCTCTATCTTTTGGCGAGACTGACTGGTTACAGGTCACTGGCTGCTGGATTGCTCAGTGATTTAGGGTTTGACCTTGACACTTCTTCTGCTACTGCAACAGTTCATGCCATTAATACTGTTCTTAATTTCGAATTTTACTTTCAAACAATTCCAAATCACATTTTCCTGATGATCACATCCATCGCCCCATACCCGAACTGCTGCAAAGAGGCATCACGATATTCAACATTCGGATAATCCTTAATAATTTGTTTGATGGCAGTTTTTAAAACACCAGTCCCTACTCCATGTATGAAAGTGACTTTGGTAAATCCATTAAATATTGCATTTTCAAGGCACCTTGTGAAATAATTTACCTGAATCCGTAAAATTTCAGAATTGTCAAGGATCTGAAAATTTTCCACGAGCTCGCCAATGTGCAGATCAACCACAGCCTCATGAGGGCTTGTTTTGTGCCTGTCAATGAATTGTTCGGGTACAGTTTCAGTGGATTCAATAATGTTGGGAATGGTATCTGTGCCCTTTTCTGAAATATCACTTTGAAAAACGGAAACCTGGGCTGATAATGGCAAAAGTGAGATGAGTATTGCCTTTCCATTTAAAATTTCGGAATCTCTGTAATTTCCTTCCATATAAAATTTTGAAGACTTTATCCGGAACCTTGAATTTCCTGGGGAAAGAATCTTTTGATCCCTGTCACGGTGAAATAAAACCTGGACGACGCCTTGTTCCCAAATTCCCAAATGTTCCCTTTCAGCTGTTTCAATCAAATGCATGCTTTCGGGATTGACCGAACCATAATCCAATCCGGAATATCCACCCTTTTCGCTTTCAAGGTAAATACTATACAGTACGTCATAACGGGTGTGATTGACGAGATAAATATCCAACAGGCCGGTAATCAGCCATTTCTGGTCGTGAGGTATAAAAGCAAAATAGACACCTTCAGCAACTTCACCTCTGGAGGAATTTTTTAATAAAGGCAGGTTATCGCCTCCGTCATTGTTCGAAGTGTTTTGTTCTCGGGCTTCAAACTGAATATCAAAATCCTCCCTGAATATATGCTTTGGAGAATCCATAGGTGCATCGAGTTCAATTTTAATGAGTTCACTAATCATAACAGGTATTTCAAACCCATCTTCAATTGCAACATTAACCATTCCGGGACTTACTATTTTACTAATGACTCCACCACCACTTTCGTTCAAAAATTTTACCTTATCCCCTACCTTGAATTTCATATTTTATTTTTGGCAAAGTTAAACATTCCACAATCCGACAATGTTCATATTTTGATTATGCAGCTTATGAAAATGACCGGCTAAATTATTGTTTGATGTGCCAGACAGAAAGTAATCCTGAAAACTCATATCCCCAAAATTCGATGAAATAAATTCTTATTTTCATACGAGAATGGAAATTGTATATTGTTTAGCCTGTAGGGCTTCAAGATCAATAAAAATAGGTAGTCTATGGCGCTATATTGTCCGTAGGACATTAACAAATTAATAAGCATGGCAAATACCTACACCCAGTTATTCGTGCATTATATTTTTGCTGTTCAGAACCGATTGTGTCTGAT
>Ga0172368_10000481_pt1 | contig 56767 bp, 36 predicted proteins | sample Lak11m_FD_114540 | JGI IMG/M metagenome (GOLD analysis project Ga0172368, IMG submission 114540) | Freshwater microbial communities from Kabuno Bay, South-Kivu, Congo - kab_022012_11m | ecosystem: Environmental > Aquatic > Freshwater > Lake | place: Democratic Republic of the Congo: South-Kivu... | reverse complement strand
GCCGCGGGAGGGCGGGCCCTGGCAGAGCGGCCAGGCGGTATCATCCCAAGCTGTTGACAAGTTCGAGGCGGGGGGTGGAAATCCTTTTTTATCAGAAGAATAACTGCGAGGCGAGCACCGCTCAGGGACTGTCCCGAGCCAGCGGGACCAGAGCCGGCCGCCTTCCTCAATCATCGTAAATATCACCAGCGGGACTGTCCCCTTTGGTAGGAAAGCGTACCAATACGAGGGGACAGTCCCGCTGATCCTGTTTCCGGCATTAGCGATGAGGACAGGCACTGGTTCCGCTGAGTCGGGACAGTCCCTGAGCTTTAATTCTTCACCACCGCTTCCGCCATCGCCACCGGCTCAACCACCGCCGGGCGTTTGCGCAGCAGGTTGAAGCCGATGATGCCGATGATGAAGATGGCGACGCTTACCCATTGCGCCGGGGTGAGCAGGCCGTGGAAGCGTGGATCCGGCTCGCGGAAAAACTCCATGGTAAAGCGCTCGATGCCCTCCAGCACCAGCATCACCATGAACAGCCGTCCCGCGCGCCCCAGGCTGTTCCCGCGCGAAAGCAGCAGCAGGATGCCGAACATCAGGAAGCCCATCGCGGAGGCAAAAAGCTGGTCGGGAAACACGAAGTGCATTTTCGCAAAGTAATCCGGCGAATCGGGGAATTTCATGCCCAGCGGCGGGGCCATTTCCTTGCCATAGCAGCAGCCGTTGAGGAAGCAGCCGATGCGGGTGATGGCGTAGCCGACGGCGATGGCCGGCGCGGCGCAATCCGCCACCCGCCAGTAATCGAGCTTCGTAATGAGCAGGTACGCGCTGCCCGCCAGGAACCCGCCGATGAGGCCGCCGTGAAAACTCAGTCCGCCCAGGCCGTAGGTGAGCACCTCCTTCATGTTGAAGAAGGGCGTGCCGGGCGTCATCAGCACGTAGGCGATGCGCGCGCCGAGCAGCGCGCCCACCAGGATGACCAGGCCGAAATCGATGAGGCGCTCGCCGGGGATGCCGCGGCGGCGGGCCAGGCGTGTGGTGGTATAGGTGCCGGCCAGGAAGCCGAGCATCAGCATGGCGCCCCAGGATTTGATCTCGACGTGACCGATCTTCAGCAGGATGGCCAGCACCACCGCGGTCATGCCGATCAGCGCGGTGCCGGTATACAGGTGCTCCTGGGTGTAAAGATCTTTCCGCCGCAGGACGCCCAGCCAGAGGGCGATGATGACGATCTCGACGGCGATGATGGCGAAGGCGATGGGCCAACTGGGGGCGGGAAGGGTGAAGAGTATATTTCTCACGTGGGTGTTGCTCCTCCTGGGTCAGTCTCGGGCTGCTCAGGCTCGGTCTTGGCGTGCTCCATGCGCAGCACCAGCAGCACGAGGAGGCCGACGCCGATCACGATGAACGTGTCGGCCAGGTTGAACACCGGCCACTGAAAGGTCGACACGTGAATGCTTAAGAAATCGACGACGTGGCCGCGGACGACCCGGTCGATCAGATTGCCCACCGCGCCGCCCAGCACCAGCACGGCGGCAAGGCGGCCCATGCGCAGCGCCAGGTACGGCCGGACCAGCCAGAGGAAGAAGACCAGCACCAGCACGTTCAACAGCACGATGATCGCTGCGTGGGTATCGCGCAGCAAACTGAAGGCGGCGCCGGTGTTCGTCTGATACGTCAGGCTGAACAGGTTCTGTAGAATGATACGGGACTTGTCCGGCGACAGGGTGGCCACGACAAGTCCCTTCACTCCTTGATCAACCGCGGCAATCAGCGCGACCCAGACGGCCAGCACGCCGATCACTCGGGCACGTGAATTCAAGAGTTAACGTCCCTCCAGCCGATCCTGGCAATCCAGGCATAACGACGCCCACGGCAGCGCTTCCAGGCGGTTGGGATTGATCTCCACGCCGCACGAATCGCACAGCCCGTAGGTGTTGTCGTCGATCTTTTCCAGAGCAGTATTCACTTTATCCAGCAGATCCTGGATGTTGCTTTCCAGGGCCAGGTCCTTCTCGCGCTCGAACGTTTCGGAGGCCAGGTCAGCCGGATGATCATCGTACGTAGACAGCTCGGTTACCTGCTCGATGTCCGACGAGATCGAGGTGCGCTCCATAATTTCATGGAGCTCCTGCTCCAGCCGTTCCTTTTCGGCCAGCAACCGCTTTTTGATTGCCCGGAGGCGGGTTGTCGTAATTTGCGTGGTGGTCATCACAAACCCCTTTCTGACTGAACGTGCATCCGGTCGCCTTCGGCTTCGTAGCCCCCCATCCGGACTCTGTCCATGATGGCAATCAGTGACGGAATACCGTCCGGGTGTTTCCGCCGCTCACACCGCTACGTTCCATGATATCGCCTTAGTGTACCGTGCTTCATTTCCGGTCAAACGTCGATTTCAAATTGGCCGTCGTCTGAAAAAGATACACCCTGCCGCCGAGCATTGGGGTGCGAGAAAACGACCGGGAACCGACGTAGAGCCGGGGTTGTTAAAATATATCCGGTATTATTCCACATTGTGTCTTACGCAATCACCAAAGAGCATTTCAGCACCAGGTATTGCGGTTTACCGCCATGGTGTAACATGCAATCACCAAACGCTTTGCTGTCGTGATTGCATGTAGCCGCACCCTTGACGGGTGCGGTATCAGGCCGCGTTCCGGTAGCCTTCCTCCTGTGGCCGGATGACCCGGATGGCCAATTCCTCATCGCGATACTGGGCGTCGGCGGGCGCCTGAGTGCGGGGAGCGAACTCAACCGCACGAACCGGGAGGATCGCGACAAGATTATCTCCCAAAGATTCGAGCAAGCCCTGGCGTTCTCCTGCTGAGTACAGGATGACTTTTGACTTATTTGCGGTATTTTTTCCAATGGACACGCGGGCGGCGGCCAGCGCCTGAAACACACGGTGCCGCAGCGTCAGCGCCAGTTCCCAGCGCGCCGAGTATTCATCATCTCGCCACGCCGCCGGCGCCGAGGGCCATTCCGCCAACTGCGCGCTGGCCGGGCGCTCGCCCGCGGGCAGATGCTCCCAGATGTCCTCCGCCAGAAAACTCACCGTAGGCGCCAGCAGCCGTGCCAGCGTCTCCGCGGTATGATACAGTACCGTCTGCGCCGCTCGCCGCGAGGCGTGCGGGCGTATAAATCGCGGCCCGACCGCGCCCAGGTAGACGGAGAGATCATGCGCGCAAAATTCCCGGATGGCGCGCAGCGCGCGCTGGAAGGTATACGCCTCCGACGCCGCCGTCACCCCCTCGATCAGTCGGGCCAGCTGGTCTAGCATCCAGCGGTCCAGCTCCGGCAGCTCCTCAACGGGCAGCAACGCCTCCACGCTGAACCCCTGCAGGCGCTGCAGCATGAATTCGGCCGCCGTGCGCAGACGCCGGTAGCCGTGCACCGCACCCTCCAGCGCCGCATCGGAGATGATAATTTCGTTGTGCGTGTCCACCGAAGCCGCCCACAGCCGCAGAATATCGGCGCCGTATCGCTTCACCAGGTCCATCGGCTCGGACGCAATCTCCCCGTCGCGCGTCCGCCGCCGCGCCAGCCGGTCGAGCACGAAGCCATGCGCGACCACCGCACGGTACGGCGGCTCGTCCCGACCCGTCCCCAGCCCGGCGAGCAGCGCGCCTTGCAGCCACCCGCGGAATTGATCGTGCCGCTCCACCACCAGGTCGGCCGGCCGCGCCTGATCCTCGCGCCCCTCCAGCACCGCAAACTGGCTGCACGCCGCCGCGAACCACACGTCGAACGTTTCCTCGATTTTGCGGAACTCCGAGCTTCCGCAGGCCGGGCAGGTGGTGTCCTCCGGCAGCAGCTCGCCGGCCGATTTCTGATACCAGGCGTCCGACCCCTCGGCCTGCACAATCTCCGCCACGCGGGTGATGGCCGCGGGGGAGAGCAACGGCGCCGCACACCGCATGCAGGCGAAAGCCGGGATGGGCACGCCCCACACGCGCGAACGCGACAGGCACCAGTCCGGCCGGCTGCCGATCATCTCCGTCATGCGCGCGCCGCCCCACGCCGGCGCCCACTGCACGGCGCCGCCCGCCTCCCTGGCGCGCTCCGCCAACCGGTTCACCGCGATGAACCAGTGCGGGATGGCGCGCAGGATCACCGGCTGCTGGCAGCGCCAGCAATGTGGCGTATACTGCACCGCGTGTTTATGCCCGAGCAGCACGCCCTCTTTGTCCAGTACGCGCAGGATCGGATCGTGCACCTTCTCCAGCGGCTGCCCCGCCGCCGGCTTTCCCGCCCGCTTGTTGAAAATTCCGTCCGCCTCCAGCAGGTGCAGCGGCGCCAGCCCGCCCCGCGCGGCAATCTCGAAGGCCGTCCCATCGTGATCGGGCGCCACCCCCAGCAGACCGGTACCGGCGGCGGGTTGCACGGCCGCGTCCGTCAGCAGCGGCACTTTCCGGCGCGACAGCGGGTGCAGCAACACCACATCCGCCAGCTCCTGCCCGCTGACGCGTCCGATGATCTCCGGCTGCGCCAGGGCGGCGAAACGGGTGAAATCCGCCACCGTCTCCGCGCTCACCAGGTAGGCAAAACCTTCCGCCTCCCCGGCATCGCGCAACAGCGCGTATTCCGCCTCCGGATGCGCGGCCACGGCGACGGTGCCGGGCAATGTCCACGGCCGCTCCGTGCGGATGACGGCGGCCAGGCGCGTGCGGTCGATCCCCGGGAACAGCGCATCCGGCAGCGTCCGCACCGGGAAGGCGACCAGGGCAATCTGCACCGATTGTTCCTGCGGCTCGATCTCCGCGTCCGCCAGCGCCGTGCGGCAGATGGGGCACCAGTGCACCGGCTTGTCCGCGCGGTAGACCAGGCCGTTCCCCACCAGCTCGCCGAAGGCGCGCAACACCGCGGCTTCATAGTCCGGATACAGCGTCAGGTACGGAAACCGCCAGTCGGCGCGGATGCCCAGCCGCTGCAATTGCTTGCGCTGCAGCGTGCAATTCTGTCGCGCGATGATAGCGCAGCGCCGGCGCAGCGCCAGCGGCGGAATGGCAGAGCGTGGGGCGGCGAAGGTGCGCAGCGCGCTGATCTCGGTGGCCAGCGCGTGCGTCTCCCAGCCCGGCACGAAGGGCGCATGAAATCCCTGCATGGCGCGGAACTTGACGATGAAATCCTTCAACAACTTATTCAGCAGGTGGTCAAAGCTGATGCCCGCCACGCTGAACGGCGGGCCGTCATGCAGGATGAAGCGCGGCCCGCCCTCGCTGCGCTCCAGCGCGCGCTGGTACAACCCGAGGACTTCCCAGCGCCGCAGCATCGCCTCTTCACGCCGCGGCAGGTCCACCCGCGCGGTAAAGGCGCCCGCCCCGCCCTGGCCGGCTTCGTGCTCCCGTGGCATCCGTTCCTTTGGCATGGCTGTCCCCCGTGGCCGTAGATACGCAACCAGTATTCCACCCGGCGTCGGGCAGGAATCACGGCAGAGCAGCGAAATGCACTAAAATCCCGCCAGCATAAGTCCGATACGTCCCATATAACCGCTATGGGACTGTCCCGAGCCCACGGGATCAATGCCTGCCATGCGAATTTCATGCCCGGTAATAAAACCACGGGACTGTCCCCCCACGTGCGAGAGTTCAGCGTATCCACGAGGGGGGACAGTCCCGTGGTTATCTGAGCTGCAGTTGGAGAAGTCGGCCGTCTCTGGTCCCGCGGGCTCGGGACAGTCCCTGAGCCGAAATGAACCGTCAATGTCTTCTCTTTGCACGAGGATTCCCGTCCCCTCGGTAGAAACTAACCGGTATGGTTGAGCCACAATTGAACGAGGTTGAGGCGCGCGTACTGAGCGCGCTGGTTGAGAAGTCGGTCACCACGCCGGACAATTACCCGCTGTCGCTGAACGCGCTGGTGAACGCCTGTAATCAGAAGTCGAACCGCTACCCGGTGATGGAGCTGGACAGCGCGACCGTGGGCGAGGCGCTGGTCTCGCTGCGCCAGAAGGGGTTGGCGCGGATCATCATGGGCGGGGACAGCCGCGTGCCCAAGTACCAGCATTATTTCGAGGAGTCCTACCACCTGACGCAGGCGGAGTCGGCCATCCTTTGCGAATTGATGCTGCGCGGTGCGCAAACCGCCGGTGAGCTGCGCGGGCACGTCGAGCGCTTCAACGCCACGCTGAGCCTGGCGGAGGCGGATGCGGTGATCGATGGATTGCGAAAACGCCCGGAGCCGCTGCTGATGGAGCTCCCGCGCACGTCCGGCCGGCGCGAAGTCCGTTTCGCGCACCTGCTGGCCGGCGAGCCATCCATTGAGGAAGAAGCGGAAGCCGCCGCCCCCCGCCCCCCTCGCGAAGAGCGTCTCGCCACCCTGGAAGAGGAAGTCGCCAGCCTTCGCGCTGAAATCGATGAGCTGCGGGAAGAATTCGCCACCTTCAAGCAGCAATTCGAATAAACCGGTTATCGAACCAGTGCTGGTAAACTCATAAAAGCCGGAAATGGGACGAGCACCGTCTGGAAGCATGGCGAAACCGCGCGCTCGGAACCAGTTTATCATGCTAACCCGCTTCGAAGCGGAAAGGCACTAGACTCGGCTCCGAGCGCGCGGCTATCGCCATGCTTCCAGACGGTGCTCGTTCCATCTCCGGATCTTAATGTGAAAGCCAACACCGGTCCTCCAGCTATATCCTGCCTGAATTTTATGAAACTAATAGGCTCTCAATCGATCTTACTATATAATAGTTGACAGGAATTACCTGTGGAGGATCGAGCGATGCGCAACCCCTTGTCCGTTCTCCGGGGCATGATGCTGATGACGGCAGTGACCCTTGCCGTCTACTTCCTGATCGGTCCGGCGCCCGGCGCCCGCGGGCAGGAGGCCGAGGAGCCGTTTACCGTGACCACGCCGCAGCCGGTGGCGGGCCGGCCGGAGTTGTGCGTGCTGCCGGCCGGCCGCGCGTCGGCGCGGGTGGTCGTCTTCAGCCCGGACGGCAAGCGGCTGGCAGTGGGCGGCACGGGCAGCATCTTCATCTGGGACCTGGCAACCGGGCAGTCGTCTGTCCGGCTGACGGGCGACATCGGCGATATTACCACCCTTGCTTTCAGCCCGGACGGCGCGCGGCTGGCCTCCGGCGGCGATGACCACGCCGTCAGGCTGTGGAACCTGGCGACCGGGCGTGAATCGCTGACCCTCACCCGGCACGCGGAGCGCATCAACGCGCTGGCGTTCAGCCCGGATGGCACGCGCCTGGCCTCCGCGTCCGACGATAAAAGCGTGATCCTGTGGAATACCGCCGCCGGCGAGGCGGTGAAGACCCTCCCGCACGCCGCCGCCGTGACCGCGCTGGCCTTCAGTCCGGACGGGAAGTGGCTGGCCAGCGGCGGACTCGACCGGAGCATCCTGTTATGGAACCAGGCGGGCGACGGGGAGCCGCGCAAACTGGCCGAGGGCAAGGATGCCGTGGCCGCGCTCGCCTTCAGCCCGGATAACCAGACGCTGGCCGCAGGGGTGGGTCCATTCACCGCGGGGAACCGGAGCTTTGGCCAATGCGAAGTGACGCTCTGGAAGACGGAAAGCGGCGAACTAGTGAAGAAGCTGCCCCCGGTGGGCGCCGACCTGGTGACATTAGCCTTTACCGCGGACGGCGCCGGGCTGGTGACGGCGTGCAGCAACCGGACGCTAGCGATCTGGAACATCGAGCGCGCGCTCGAGCAGCAGGTGGCGGTGGGCGTGGCCGCCAGTCCCGACCTGACCCGCTCCGTCACCTGGGAGCGCGACGGCCGCGTCACCCTCTGGGAGCTGAAGGCGCGCCGCGCGCTGGTCCGTTGCGTCGGCCTGGGCGACGGCGGCTGGTTGAGCGCCACCCCCGAGGGTTATTACACCAGCTCGAAAGGCGGGGATGCCCTGGCCGGCTGGCGTTTCGGCACGGTCACCTATCCCTGCGAGAGCTTCGCGCAGAAATTCAACAAACCCGACTTCGTGCAGCGGGCGCTGGCGGGAGAGGATCTGTCGCGCGAGCCGGTGCTGGACGGCGCGCTGCTGCCCCCCAACCTGGCGATCGTGACGCCGAAAGACGATGCGGAGATCGAAAAACGAACGGTCGATCTGAAATTTCAAGCGGCGGGGATGCGCCCCATCGCGCGCATCGAGCTGACCGTCAACGGTAAACCGTGCCTGCCGGACGCGGCGAAGGCGCTGACCTTTACCAAACCGGAGAAGCAGCAGCAGGCGGTGAATCTGGCGTACCGGCTGCCGCTCAACGATACCCGGTTCCGCGTGCGCGCCGTCGCCTATGATACCGAAGGCCTGCGCAGCGCTCCCGCGCAGGTGACGCTGTACCTGCCGGGCGCCCGAGAAGCGGCTGAACGGCTCTTCGTGCTGTGCGTGGGCGTGAACCGCTTCAAGGCGCCGGAGATTCCCGAGCTGCGCTTCGCTGAGGGCGATGCCGATGCCTTCGGCAAGTTATTCACCGAGCATACCATTCACCCCCCCTGCTCGCAGGACTTCAAGGTGAAAACGCTCATCGGCGAGGCGGCCACCGCCGCCGCGGTCACCGCCGGCCTCAATGAGATCAAGGCCGCTTCCGGTCCGAATGACATGGTGATCATCTACCTGGCGACCCGCCGCATGCGCGATGCCACCGGCAATCTCTTCCTGCTCACCAGCGACACAAGCCCCACCAACCTGCGCGGCACCGCCGTGGATTGGCGCACGCTGGCAGCCGTCGTCAACAATACGTCCGCCCGGCAGGTGCTGGTGCTGGCGGACATCGGCCGCTCGGCCGCCCACCCGATGGCGAAGACGCTCGACGCGCAATTGCATGCCTTCTACGCCCTCAAGCCAGATGAAGGCGGCGCGGAGCAGGGGGACTGGCAGCACGGCGCCTTCGCCACCGCGGTCCTCGAGGGATTGGGCGGAAAGGCGGACGCCGGCCGCATCGACGGCGTGGTCACCTTCAGCGAGCTGAACGATTACGTGATGAAACGCGTGGAGGAGTTGAGCGAGGGGCGCCAGCATCCGGAGTGGCCCGGCCTGGACGAGAAAGAGAAGAACACCCCGCTCACCTGGGTCTCCCTGCCGCGGCTGGACACCATGACCGCGGACGAGCTGACGAAGCTGCTGCAGGGCGGAGACGCCGTCAACAATCGGGATAACACCGGCCGCACGCTGCTGCACTGGGCGGCGGCGGCCAACCGCCCGGACCTGGTCAACCTGCTGCTGGAGCTTGGCGCCGATGTCAACGCCGCCGATGCCACCGGCGTCACCCCGCTGCATATCGCCACCGCCAGTGGACTGCAGGAGGTGGCCGCGAAGCTGCTGGCCAAAGGGGCGAACCTGAACGCGCAGGACAACGAAGGCTGCGCGTCCTTCGAGATCGCACGCATCTACGGCCAGGGCGCCATGATGGACTTCTTCCTGCCCGCGGCGGCGCCCGACTCGCACGACGCCGCCGGCAATACCCCGCTGCACCTGGCCGTGCTGTATAACCGTCCGAAGGTGGTGCAGCAGATGCTGGCGAAAAAGGTCAATCTCGATGCCGTCGACAATAACGGCAACACCCCGCTACACGTGGCGGCGGCGACGGGCGCGGTAGAGATCGCCGGACTGCTGCTGGCGAAGGAAGCCAACGTCAATGCCGTCAACAAAGTCAACGCCACCCCGTTGCACCTGGCGGCAGCAGCCAACCAGCCGAAAGTCGCGGCGCTGCTGCTGGACCGCGGGGCGAAAACCGATCCGCTGGATAAGGACGGCCGCTCACCGCTGTTCGCCGCGATTGATGGCGAATACACCACCATGATCGACCTGCTGGCAAAGCGCGGCGCCCGCCTCGACCTTGGTGACAAGGACGGCGTCACCCCGTTGCATGTGGCCGTCCTCAACGGCAAGTTCAAGGCCGCCCGTGAACTGCTCAGCCACGGCGCGGATGCCAACGCCCGCGACAACGCGAAATACACCCCGCTGCACTGGGCGGCGACGATGGAGTCGCCGGAGATGCTGAAGCTGCTGCTGGAATTCAAGCCGGGCCTCAATCCGCACGACAAGGACGGCCACACCCCGCTGCACGTCGCCGCCTGGTACAACCGCGTGGAAAACATCACCCTCCTCCTCGCCGCCGGCGCCCCGCTGAACGAGAAAAACAAAGGCGGCCTCACCCCGCTGGCGATGGCCATTAAAAACAACGCGAAGGAAGCGGCGAAGCTGTTGAAAGACAAAGGCGGATTTGAATAGGAAGTGACTAGTGATTAGTGGCTAGTGACTAGTGGCCATATTCAGGAAAGCTTTCCTGGAGTATGGCCACCTGTCACTAACCAGACCACTAGTCACTAACCACTAATCACTAGTCACTTTTCCTACCATCCCGCCGCATACGCCTGCCCCGACCCCTTGCTCGACGCGGCGCCTTCGCGCAGGCCGGTGGCGGGGTTGATCGCCACCGCGCAGACTTCGCCGTTGTTGTTCGCCGGCAGCAGGTGCAGCTTGTGCCCCCGCGCCTGCAGCTCGCGCAAAGCCTCCACTGGAATGCCTTCCTCCACGTAAACGGTGCCGTCGCCGGGGTTCTTCGGGTAGAAGGAGTTGATGAAGTGGTCGGTGTGGAAGGACGGCGCGTCGATGGCCGCCTGCAGGTCCATGCCGAATTCGACGGCGTTGAGGAAGAACTGCAGTGTCCACTGGTCCTGCGCGTCGCCGCCCGGGGTGCCGAAAACGATCCACGGCTTGCCGCCGCGGAAGGCCAGCGACGGGGTGAGCGTGGTGCGCGGGCGCTTGCCGGGTTGCAGGCCGTTGGGATGCTCCTCGCGCAGCGAGAAGACCTGCGCGCGCGTACCCAGTGGGAAGCCCAGCGCCGGGATCACCGGCGAGGAGGGGATCCACCCGCCGCTGGGGGTGGCGGACATCATCAGCCCGTCGCCGTCGATCACGTCGAGGTGGGTGGTGTCGCCAGTGTAGACGGGCGGCACGTCCGTGACGGGCTCATCCCACAGCGGGCCGTTGTTCGCCCGGTTGGGATCAATGCGCGCGCGCTGCGCCTCGCTGTAGGCGTCGGAGAAGAGGTGGTCAAAGGGCACCGGCACGAACGCCGGGTCACCGTAATACCGCTCGCGGTCGGCAAAGGCCAGCTTGGCGCACTCGACGACGGCGTGGATATACGCGGGCGTGTTATGACCCAGCTCGCCCAGCGGGAAGCCTTCCAGCAGGCGGAGCTGCTGCAGAAACACCGGCCCCTGCGTCCACGGCCCGCACTTGAACACGCGGCAGTCCCGGTAATCGACGGCGACCGGCGCTTCCACTTGCGTCTCGAAGCCGGCGCAGTCCTCGCGGTCCAGCAGTGCGGTATGCGCCTCGCCGCTGGCGTCGCGCACCGGGGTGTTGCGTGCGAAGTCGAGAAGATCGTCAGCGATCGCGCCGCGGTAGAAGCAATCCACCGCCGCGCGGATGGCGGCCTCGCGCCCCTGCCCCTGCGCCGCCGCTTCCGCCGCCGCCAGCCGTTGCAGCGTGCGCGCCAGCGCCGGATTGCGCAGCACGGTTCCCACCGCCGGCACCCGCCCGCCCGGCAAATACACCTCCGCCGTGCTCGTCCATTCACCGAGGAAACGCTCCCGGTGCGCGTTCAGCGCGTTATGCAGCGCGCCGTAGACCGGGTACCCCTGCCCCGCCAGCGCGATCGCCGGCGCCAGCACCTCACCCAGCGTCAGCCGCCCGTAGCGCGCCAGCGCCGTGCAGTAGGACCCGAACATCGCCGGCACGGTGGCCCCCAGCAGCCCGTCGCCGGGGATCAACGCGATGCCGTGTTCGCGGAACCACCCCAGCGTAGCCGCCCGCGGCGCCGTCCCTTGCCCGTTGACGGCGACCACCTTGCCTTCGGCCGGATCGTAAATCAGGATCGGGCACTCGCCCCCCAGCCCGTTCTCGTGCGGCTTCAGCACCGCCAGCGCCAATCCGGCCGCCACCCCGGCGTCCACCGCGTTGCCCCCCAGCGCAAACATCTTCAACCCCGCCGAGGTGGCCAGGTGATGCCCGGCGGCAATGACGCCGGTCCGGCCGGTGACAATGGGACGCGTGGTATACATGAGTGGGCTCCCTTCACGATGCGTTACTCGGGATAGTAGTGAGTGCGCGGGGGATTGTCAATGGCAGTCCGCGCTCCGGAGACTCACTGCAAGCTAAACGTCAGATCCATGGCCTTTTCATCGCTCCAGCCGGCGCCGTCGTTGTGGATGTAGTGGCTGGCGGTGCCGCCCCAGCCGCACTCCAGCCAGCCGGCGGGACGCTGGTCGCCGTAGGGGACGTATTGATAGTAGCAGTTGTCTTCGTCCGGGCTGGCCGGCGAAGCGAACCACAGCCGGTAGGTACTGCCTTTCCGCAGCTCGACAGGCGCGGGCAATGCGGCATACACCCAGCCGGCGATGCCGCCGATCTCCTTGCCGCCGGGAAGGATGCCGGCCGCCAGCTCTTCCCCATCTTCGCTTTCCAGGTGGTAGATGAGCTCGCCGGGCTTGCCGCGTTTCCACACGGAGATGCCGATGCGCGAGATGGTGACGGTGGCTTCGTTCCAGGCGATCAGCTCACCGGCGTAATGCTCGCCGTAGAAGAACGCCCCCTGCCGCTCGGCGGCGGAATAATAGGGATCGCCGGACATGCTGCCGTCACCCCAGCGCAGCAGCAGCGGGCAGTGGGCGGCGCTGACGTCATTGCGGCGCTGCGCGTTGAAGGGGTTATTCTTCGACGCCCAGGGATGCCAGGCGCCGTCCGCGAAGAATTCCGCCTGGAACCCGGCGCCGTCCCACGGGCGGACGCGCGTCATCAACGTGTTGGGACACGACCAGTTTTGTTCGGGATCGGGGTCGACGTTGCTGACCACCAGGTGGTAAATCTCGCCCTTCTTCAGCTCAGCCTCCAGCGGAACCTGCAGTGCGCCGTCAAGGCGGCCGTCCGTCGCTTGCTGCGGGAGGATATTGCGGGCGCTGCCGATCAGGTTTTGCCCGGGGAAATGTCGCGGCCCGTCCGCATACAGCTCGAAGTCAAACACGCCCAGCGTGCCGGCGCCGTAGCTCCCCTTGCTCTTCCATGGCAGCATAATCTCCCGCAGCGCGCCGCTCTTCGGCGCGTGGAACGCCACCCCGTATTTCATCCCCGGGTGCCGCAGCCAGTCGAAATTGGCGCTGCCCGCCCCCTCCAGCGTCTGCCCGAGCTCCACCCCCGCGGCGTGATTCCGCCCCGGCAGGAAGATCAGCAGCACCAGCGGCAGCAGCAGGAACACCAGCCAGCCGAACTTGCGCAGACGGGATGTATTCCGCATCGCTCACCTCACTGAAGTATTACACCAGAGGGCAGGCCATGGCGGTGTCGCGGGTTGTGTCGAGATCAATACATCAACTCGAGGGGGAACTGTCTGGCATTTTCCTTCCGGCTGGTGCACGAGATCACTTATGGTTCTGTGTATTTACAATGCCCCCGCTTTGTGCTGTCTGCACATCATCAGCCTCGCCGAAGGTCGGTCTGTCTGCAGTATAATCAAACAGTGCCGTACTTGACGGCTCCCCGAGACGATCCCCTGCACCCCCCTGATCTCGCCTGAAAAGATGATCTGTCCTCGTCGCGGGCGGCGGCAACGGCCGGGTGGATAGGTGAATACGGGAATGGCGAATGCGCACTTCAGTCATCATGACAACGTATAATCAGCCGGACTGGCTGGAGAAGACCCTGTGGGGGTACGCGGCGCAGACCACGCGCGATTTTGACATCGTGGTCGCGGATGACGGCTCGAATGGGGAGACGAAGGCGCGCATCGCCGCCATGCGTGAGGCGACGGGCCTGTCGATTCACCACGTCTGGCACGAAGACCGGGGATTTCGCAAGTGCAAGATCGTGAATCGCGCCATCTACTCAACGGATGCCGACTACCTGATCTTCACCGACGGCGATTGCATCCCGCGCCGGGATTTCGTGGACACGCATCTCCGCTGCGCCCGGCCCGGGCGCTACCTGTCCGGGGGATATTTCAAGCTGCCGCCGGAGGTAAGCACGCACATCACCCCGGAGGAGATCCGCGCCAACACCGTCTTCGACGCGCATTGGCTGCTGCGGGCGGGGGTACGCTTCACGCCGCGGCTGATCAAATTTCACCTGTCGGCGTGGCTGGCGGACATCTGCTGTTTCCTGACCACCACGCAAGCCACCTTCAACGGCATGAATTCCTCGGCCTGGCGGCAGGATATCCTCAGTGTCAACGGCTTCGACGAACGTATGCAGTATGGCGGGCTCGACCGCGAGCTGGGCCTGCGCCTGGAGAATGCCGGCATCCGACCGCTGCAGATCCGCTACCATGCCCTCTGCCTGCACCTGTACCATGCGCGCGCGTATCGCCAGCGTGAGTATATCGAATTCAACCGGGCGCTGCGCCGGGAAACCTGCCTGACCGGCAGCACGCGGACACGGTATGGGATCAAGCAGGAATGACGGCCCGGTCTTCTTGCTCTTGCTCTCATCTCTTGCTCTTGCTCTAAAAGCCTCACGTGACCCGAATTCGTGAGGCCTTTTAGAGCAAGAGCAAGAGATGAGAGCAAGAGCAAGAAGACGAAGCGTAAAATTCGATCATGCCTCCAACTGAAGAGGAAACCGCCCACCTCGCGCCGAATTGTTAGCACGAAACCATGCGTGCTTCCATCATCATGACAACCTATAACCAGCCGGATTGGCTGGAGAAGACCCTCTGGGGTTATGCCGTGCAGACCGTGAAGGATTTCGAGATCGTCATTGCGGATGACGGCTCCGGCCCGCCGACCTTCGAGCGCATCGCATACCTGCGTAAGGAAACCGGCCTGGAGATCATTCACGTCTGGCAGGAGGATCAGGGGTTCCGCAAGTGCACGGCGCAGAATCGCGCCATCACCGCTTCGCGCGCCGACTACCTGATCTTCACCGACGGCGATTGCATTCCGCGCCGCGACTTCGTGGAGGCGCACCTGCGCTTCGCACAGCCGGGACGTTACCTGTCCGGCGGGTATTACAAGCTGCCGCTCGAACCCAGCCTGACCATTACCCCGGAAGACATTCGCTCGGGCGCCATTTTCAACGCCCGCTGGCTGCTCAACGCCGGCGTGCCGTTCCACCCCCGCATGCTCAAGTTCCACCTCAACGAGCAGACGGCCGCCCTCTGTTGCCGCTTCACCACCACGCCGGCCACCTTCAACGGCATGAGCTCCTCGAGCTGGCGGGAGGACGTTATCCGCGTGAACGGCTTTGACGAACGCATGCACTACGGCGGGTCGGACCGGGAATTCGGCCTGCGCCTGGAAAATGCCGGCATCCCGCCGCTGCAGATCCGCTACCACGCTCTGTGCCTGCACCTGCACCACGGCCGCAAATATAACACGCGCGAATCCTTCGATTACAACTACAAACTCCGCCGCGAAACCCGCCAGTCCGGCAGCACGTGGACGCCGTATGGGATCGAACAGGAATAAGTCTCACTTCAAGTCAGCGGTGGGTAGAGATTCTCAGTCTGGAAGGAGGCGAGAGCCCCGCCCGAGTTTCGGAAAGCTCTCCTATCATCGGCGGGGCTCTCGCCTCCTTCCAGACTGAGAGTCGCACATGCCGCCTGATACTGTAAATCGCCACAGTGGTATGCTACGGAAAAGGAAACGCTTCTCCTGCCCCGAATACAAAGCGGCAGCACAGGGTGGCTGCGCCGCAATCAAACACGAAACTGCGCGCTGTGGCGAGAAATCAGCTCTTCAAAAATATAGTGATGGGGGATAACGCGTGAAGCTGGTCATGTATGGCGAGCCGTATCAGGAGCGCCCGGGGCTGATCATCGAGGACCTGTTCATCCTGGACCTGGAGCGGGCCGAGTTGGAGGCGCCGCACAGCATCGAGGAGATCCTCGCTTTCGATCTGCTGGAGCAGGTGGGCGATCTGCTGGGCATGGAGCAGCCCGAGCAGGCGCTGGTCCCACTGGGGAGCGTGCGGCTGGGCCCGCCGTTGTCCGGCGTGGGGAAGATCATTGCCGTCGGCTTGAATTACCACGACCATGCGCGGGAGATGGGGCTGGCGTTGCCGGACCACCCGCTGCTTTTCAGCAAAGCGTCCTCTTCTATCGCCGGGCCGTTTGACGACCTGCTGCTGCCCCCGCCCGACTGGTCGACGCAGATCGATTATGAGGTAGAGCTGGGCGTGGTCATCGGCCACCCCTGCCACCGCGTGTCGGTGGAAGATGCGCCCGCCTACATCGCCGGCTACACCATCGTGAACGACGTCACTGCCCGCGACATCCAGCGGGCGGAAGGCCAGTGGTTCCGCGCGAAGAGTTACGACGGCTTCTGCCCGGTGGGGCCGTACCTGGTGACCGCCGACGAGATCGACGATCCGCAGGCGTTGGCGCTGTCGCTGCGGGTGAATGATGACCTGCGCCAGTTCAGCAACACGGACCAGATGATCTTCTCCGTTGCCGAGTTGGTGAGTTTTGCCAGCCACAGCATGACGCTGCAGCCCGGCGACCTGATCGCCACCGGCACCCCGTCCGGCATCGGCGGGTCGCGGAAACCGCCGGTCTTCCTGCAGCCGGGCGATGTGGTGGAGTTGGAGATCGAAAATTTGGGGAATCACCGGTATTCGGTGAAACAAGGGGAGTAGTTGTCATGTCAGATATTCGTATCCTGGTTATCGGCGCGTGCGGCAAGATGGGCCGGGAAGTGGTGAAGGCGGTGACGGCGGCCGAGGGGATGGAAGTGGCGGCGGCGGTGGACCGGGTGTGCACGGGCGAGGACATCGGCTTGCTGGCGGGCATCGGGACGCTGGGCGTGCCGGTGATGACCGACCTGTCGGAAGCGCTGGGCAAAGGCGTGGACGTGGTGGTGGATTTCACCATCCCCGCCGAGGTGATGGGCAACCTGCGCATCGTGCTGCCGCGTAGCGTGCCGGCGGTGGTGGGCACCACCGGGCTGACCGCCGAGCATCTGTATGAGCTGCGGGCGATGAGCAGCGCGTGCTTAACACCGGTATTCATCGCGCCCAACTTCGCCATCGGCGCCGTGCTGATGATGCAGATGGCACAGCAGGCGGCGAAATATTTCGAATACGCGGAAGTGATCGAATTCCACCACGAGAAGAAGCTGGACGCCCCCTCCGGCACCGCGCTGCGCACGGCGGAGCTGATGAAAGCGGCGGCCTCTGGCCGGCTGGCGGAAGCGGCGACGGCGGAACAGGATGAGGAGAGCCGCGGCCTGGCGGTGGGCAACATCCGCGTGCATGCTGTGCGCCTGCCCGGCATGGTGGCCAGCCAGGAAGTGATCTTCGGTGGCCTCGGTCAGACGCTCACCATCCGCCACGACACCGTCAGCCGCGAGTCCTTCATGCCCGGCGTGCTGCTGGCCATCCGCAAGGTGCGCGGGCTGCAGGGTGTGGTGGTTGGGCTGGAAGCGATTATGTAAAAGGAAGATTGGAAAGATGGAAGATTGATTATTGCAGTCTGTGAGAAGTTTGGACGCGGGACCGTTCACTCAACAGATCCAGTCTTCCAGCCTTCCATACTTCCAGCCTTCCAACATAATCGAGGGGCAGCCTGGTCCGCACCGGCTGCCCCTCGACATTCGGAGATCTGTTCCCCAATCCTATATTCCATGCTTACCGCGCCGGCGTAAGCAGATTTTGCTCGATATATTTCACCAGCGCGTCCGCCGGCAGGAAGCCGACCTGGCGCGCCACCTCTTTGCCGCCGTGGAAGATGATCAGCGTGGGGATGCTCATCACGCTCAACCCCCCGGCGAGCTGGCCGTTCTCATCCACATTCACCTTCACCACTTTGACCTTCTCACCCAGCGTGGCGGCGACCTTCTCCAACTCCGGGGCCACCATGCGGCAGGGACCGCACCACGGCGCCCAGAAATCCACCACCACCGGCACCGTGGACTGCAACACCTCCGCCGAAAACTCCGCCGCCGTGACATTCTGAACCGCAGCACTCATCAGCAAACCCTCCCATGAAAGATAACTATATATTACCATATACTTATATACTGTAAACATAAAGCAAGCAATTTTTTCGGAGTGCGGCGGCTCGACGCCGCTTTCAGATTGCGTAAGGCTTGCGTAATAGATATCACGTGATGTCTATCCCGATCACTTTACGTAATCTGAAAGCGGCGTCGAGCCGCCGCACTCCGAAAGGGGCAGGAACATTTTTACAGGTGCCGAATCTGATGGCATGATTCGTCCAAAGATACTGGTGGTCGGTTCGACCAATACGGACATGGTGGTGGCGGCGCCCGCGCTGCCGGCGCCGGGGCAGACGGTGCTGGGCGGGGCGTTCCGCATGACGCCCGGCGGCAAGGGGGCGAACCAGGCGGTGGCCGCCGCCCGCGCGGGAGGGGACGTCACCTTCATCACTGCGGTAGGGGATGACAATTTCGGCGCGGAGAGCATCGCCCGCTTCCAGGCGGACGGCATCGACACCCGCCACATTGCGACTTGCCCGGGTGTGCCCTCCGGGGTGGCGCTGATCATGGTGGACGCGCGCGGGGAGAATATGATCGCGGTGGCGCCGGGAGCCAATGCGCGGCTGCTGCCCGGCGATCTGGCGGCGGCGGAAACAGCCTTCCGCACAACCGCATTCCTCATCATGCAGTTGGAAATCCCGCCGGAGAGCGTGCAATGGGCGGCGGAGCAGGCGGCGAAGACTGGCGCCACCGTGCTGCTCAATCCCGCCCCCATGCCGCCGGACGGTCTGCCGGACGAGTTACTGCGGAACGTGGATATCCTCACCCCGAATGAAGGCGAGCTGCGGGCGCTGGCGCCGGAAGTCGGGTCGCTGGAGGAGGCCGCCGCCCGCGTGCTGGCGCGCGGCCCGAAGATCGTAGTGGTCACCAGAGGAAAAAGGGGCGCCACCGCCTTCACCGCCGACGGTGCGCTGGACGTGCCCGCGATACCGGTGACGCCGGTGGACACCGTCGGCGCCGGCGATTGCTTCTCCGCCTGCCTGGCCGTCGCCCTTGCTGAAGGCCACTCCCTCGCCGACGCCCTCCGCTTCGCCGTCGCCGCCGCCGGCTTGAGCACCACCCGCCCCGGCGCGCAGGCCAGCATGCCGAACCGAGCAGAGATCGAAGGAATATTCGAAACCACAGATTTCGCAGATTTCACAGATTGATGCTTCGCAGGGGTCTCACGGGAACGTTGGCTGCGGGAGAAGAGGTGAAGATGGGTTACGAGGAGTCAACCTATCGCTGATTCTTTTTAGGATTGAGCAAAGCATATAAAGACAACGGTTGCCTTACTATGCTCATGTAAGGCAACCGTTGTTTATTGCGAAGCAAAAATCTGTGAATCCGCGAAATCTGCGGTTTCTCGTCTCCTACGCGACCACCGCCAGCACCTTCTCCAGCGCATCGATGAAGCGGGCGTTTTCGGCGGCGCTGCCGATGGTGACGCGGATCATCGTCGGGTAGCCGAAGATGTCGCCGGTGCGCACGATGACGCCTTCCTTCAACAGCCGCCCGAACACCCCGCGGCATTCCTGTTTCGTATCCACCAGGATGAAGTTGCTTTCGGTCGGCACGTAGGGCAGGCCCATGCGCGCGAAGGCGGCATACAGGAACGCCTTGCCTTCCTCGTTCACCTTGCGGCTGCGCGCCACCTGGTTCGGGTCGCGCAGGCTGGCGATGGCCGCCCACAGCGCCAGGTTGGCCACGTTGAACGGCTCGCGCACCTGGCCGATGGCCTGCAGCACTTCCGGCCGGCTGGTGATGCCGTAGCCGACGCGGAGGCCGGCCAGCGCGTAGATCTTCGAGAAGGTGCGCAGGGTGATGACGTTGCGCCCCTCTTTCACATACTGGAGCGAGTTCGGGTAGTCGTCACGGGTGACGTATTCGCAATACGCCTCGTCCAGCACCACCAGCACGCGCTCCGGCACGCGCGCCAGGAAGGCCTCCACCTCCGCCTGCGTATTCATGGCGCCGGTGGGGTTATGCGGGTTGGCGAAGTAGATGATCTTCGTGTGCTCGGTGATCGCGTCGGCCATCGCTGGCAGGTCGTGCGCGTAGTTCTTCGCCAGCGGCACCTTCACCGGCGTCGCGCCCATCACCTTCGTGCTGATCTCATACATGCTGAAGGGCGGATCGCCCATGATCACCTCATCACCCGGCTCGAGATAGGCGATGGAGAGGAAATGCATGATCTCGTCGCTGCCGCGCCCGATGCTCACCTGGTCGGGGTTCACGCCGTAGTACTCCGCCAGCGCGACGCGCAGCGGGAAACCGTCGGTCTCCGGGTACAGGCGCACATCTTCCAGATGCTCGCGCATCGCCTCCACCGCCAGCGGCGACGGTCCAAGCGGGTTCTCGTTTGAAGCCAGCTTGACGATCGAGCTCGGATCGAGACCCAGCTCGCGGGCCACCTCTTCGATCGGCTTGCCCGGCGAATACGGCGTGATCTTGTCGATCGCCGCGCGATGTGACGTGGATGAAACGGTGCTCATTGAACTTCCTCCAGGAATGCCCAATTGTAACCGTTTCGGCGAGGTGAGGCAACCGGGGCTGTGTGCGGTGATGACACGCACAGGACTGCCGTTTGGTGGCGGCTCGATGAAAGGACCTTTGTCGATATTGTCGAATAACTGCTTGGCACGCTGAAAACTGCTGACTTTTACAACATTTTTGGGGGATACCATGACGACTCGCGAACGCGTCCTTGCTGTTTTACGCTATCAGCCGTATGACCGGCTGCCGGTGCTGCACTTCGGCTACTGGGGCGAGCTGCTGCAAAAGTGGGCGGAAGAGGGACACATCACGCAGCAGGAAGCGAATTCCTGGGGTGATGGCAATGCCACCGATTACGCGCTCAACAGCCGGCTGGGCTTTGACGCCAATTATTACACGACGTCCAGCCCGAACACCGACATCAGCCCCGGGTTCGAGTCGAAGGTGCTCGAGGTCATGCCGGACGGCGGCCGCAAGGTGCTGAACGGGCTGGGCGTGGTGGTGCTGCAGAAAGACGACGCCGGCGCCATCCCCATGGAATTCGACCACCTGCTGAAGGACCGCAAATCCTGGGAAGAGCATTTCCTGCCCCGCCTGCAGTACAACCCCGAGCGTGTCAGCAATATGAACGTGCCGGCCGGCGACCGCAACCTGGCCTTTGGCGAGGGCGGCAAGGAATACCTGATCGAGAACAAGCGCGACCACCTCATCGGCCTGCGCGCCGGCAGCCTCTACGGCTCGGTGCGCAACTGGCTGGGGATGGAAGGCTCCGCCTATCTGTATTCGGATGATGAAGACCTGTTCGACGAGATCATCAACACCGTGGGCGAGCTGACCTACCAGTGCACGAAAGAGGTGCTGGAGACAGGCGCGAAGTTCGACTACGGGCATTACTGGGAAGACATCTGCTTCAAAAACGGCCCGCTCATCGCCCCGTCGGTCTTCATGGAGAAGGTCGGCCCGCATTACCGCCGCATCGACGCGCTGATGAACAGCTACGGGCTGGATATCATCTCACTGGACTGCGACGGCATGATCGACAGCCTGATTCCCACCTGGATTCAGAACGGCGTCAACACCATGTTCCCCATCGAAGTGGGCACCTGGAACGCCAGCATCGCCCCCTGGCGCGCGCAATACGGCAAGGAGATCCGCGGCGTGGGCGGCATGAACAAGCTCGTCTTCGCCTACGACTTCGCCGCCATCGACGCCGAGGTTGAGCGCCTGAAGCCCCTGGTGGAGTTGGGCGGCTTCATCCCCTGCCCCGACCACCGCATCCCGGTGGACGCGACGTGGGATAACGTGCGGTATTACTGCGATCGGATGCACTCGGTATTCGGTTAATTTTCGGAGTGCGGCGGCTAGACAGTTTACCCCGATTTATCGGGGCCGCTTTCACTTTGCGTAAGGCGTGCGCAAATAGAATAACGGTGTACCTATACACCAGGTTTCAGATAACGAGGTATCCATGAATTTCCGTGAAGAAGGCCTTCGCCGCGGACACGCGGCAGGTGAAGGGGCGAAAAAGGGCAATCTGCAGCAACAGGTGCTGGATGAGCTCGCCGCCAATTATCTCCTGTACCCTACCGTCGACTTCGACATGGCGCAGGCACTGATCGATTATGATGCGGAACGGCTGGCGTGCGAGCCGGATTACGGAACCTTTCCCGAGCTGAAAGGCCACCTCGAGCTGCTGCGGGCGGAGCGGGAGGGCTTCAAGGAAGCCTCCAGCCTCGGTGACCTGGAAGCGGCGTATACCTTCTCCTGGTGGTTCTTCATGACGCGGCGCCTGAACGGCAACCACCTGGCCCGCTACGACATCATCCTCGCCCCCGGCTGCACCAACGTCTTCATCCCCGGAGGGCTGGAAGGCGTAACCATCAGCGACAACCGTGACATCGGACTGCTCGACGACATGTCCGGGCTGGCGAACCTCACGCCGGAGTTCGTGTTCAAGCACAATCGGGACGGCGTATACTGGTGGCAAGGCAGCGTGTCGTCGGCGGTGTTGCTGGACGACGAGCCGGCCTGCTCCTTCCCCGGCGATCCCTTCACCTACCACCATCTCATCCCCCAGGAGTGCTTCGACGACATCGACGTGATGATCGACTTCATGACCCGTTACAACGAGTTCTACGGCCCCGGCAATAAGATTCTGGTAGATAAGCATCTCAACGCGGTGGCGATGGATAAGTCCAACTGCAAGGTCGCCTTCCGCAAGCCGACAGTCAACGGCGCCATCGCCATCACCGCCTGCGCGTATCTGGACCCTGAGTTGAGCGCGCACCAGCTCGCCCGCGCGGCGAAGGCGGCGGAGATGAAGGGCGAGAGCGTGGAAGACAGCACGGACTGCAACTACCACCTGGGCTCACGCAAACGCTATCAGCGCCTGGTAGATCTCACCAATGAGGCGGCCAAAGGCCAGCCCACGATCTGGGACGCGCTGGAGGTGGTCGCCGACCACGCCGTGCCCTATCCCGACCGCGTCTGCCTGGCCGGCGAGTCGTGCGGCTCCACGGAACGCAATCCGAAAGAAAATTGGTCCGTCACCCAGCACGCCGCCGTCCTCACCGGCCCCGGCCGCCGCTGCCTGTACCGCTCGGTGCAGAGCCGTCAGAACCCGCTGCCGGTGTATGAGTATACGCCGAAGCTTATGCTCGGTCCCGGCGTAGCGATGCAGCCGGAGTGGCAGGCGGAGATCGACGCCGGGAAGTGCGTGCTCGGTCCGGCCTTTAAGGGATAAAAGGGAGGGCGAGCGTCCTCGCGAGCCGCGATCATGAGCCCGTCCTCATATCTAGCGTCTTTCGAGAACTGGGTTCGAAAAGCATTAATGATGAGGACGGGCTCATGATCGCGGCTCGCGAGGACGCTCGCCCTCCCATTTTTGGAGATAATTATGCCTTACCCGTCTTTCGCCAGATCGCATGAGATCCTCAACCTGCTCGAACTCTACGCCCAGCTCAAGCACGAGCAGGGCGCTGCCGGTATTGCGGACAAAGTGGCCGCCGTTGAAGCGAACCTGGCACTGGCGCTGGCCACGGTGCAGGCGTTACCGGATGATCCCGTCCTGGCCGCGCAGGAGCCGGATGATCTGGAGACCATCCGCTCGTTACGCCCGAATGCTCCGCGGACTCTTTGGACCTCCTTCAACGAAACGGAATACCGCCGCCGCCTGGAAGGCGCGCTGCTGGGCCGCTTTGCCGGCTGCACGCTGGGCGCTCCGGTGGAGGGGTGGGCCGTCGAGCGCATGGAAGCGTGGGCGCGCGAGATCGGCGACGCCTTTCCGCCCACGGACTACTGGAGCGAGATTCCCGAGCGGCACGGCCTGCGCTACGGCGCCAGCCGCTGTGACGCTTACACGCGCGGCAAGCTCGACGGCGTGCCGGTGGACGACGACATCACCTACACCATCCTCGGCCTGCTTATCGCTGAAGACTACGGGCCTGACTTCACCACCGCCGACGTGGGCCGGGCGTGGTTAAAATACTTGCCGATGGCCTGCACGGCGGAACACGTGGCGCTGGTGAACCTGAAAAAGGGCATTCCGGCGGAACAGGCCGGCGAAATCGACAATCCCTACTGCGCGTGGATCGGCGCCGACATCCGCTCCGACCCCTGGGGCTACCTGGCGCCTGGCCTGCCTGAGAAGGCCGCCGAGATGGCGTATCGAGACGCCTATCTCAGCCACCGCCGCGCCGGCATTCACGGGGAGATGTATTTTTCCGCCGTCATCGCCGCCGCCTTCACCGTGAACGACCCGGTGGAAGCGCTGCAGCTTGGCCTGGCGGAAATTCCCGCGGAATGTGCGATGGCGCACACCGTGCGCTGGGCGCTGAAGGTGGCGCCGTCCGTCACCGATTACCGCACCGCCCGCGCGCTGGTGGACGAGCGCTTTGCCGGCATGCACATCGTGCACACCCTCAACAACGCCTGTCTGACCATCTGGGGCCTGACCATCGGCGGCACCGACTTCACCCGCGTCATCGGCGAAACGGTGGCCATGGGCCTGGACAACGACTGCACAGCCGCCACCGCCGGCAGCATCGTCGGCGCTGTTGTAGGAAAGGACGGCATCCCGCCGCACTGGACCGCCCGCTTCAAGAACACGGTACATACCTACATCAACGGGCATCCGCACCTGGCGATCGACGATGTGGTCAACCGTTTCACGCAACAGGCCGCGAGCCTCTTTGAATAGCTCGAGGGGAACTGTGGGGTTATTGAAAAAGGTTTCCCGAAAAGCAGACAAGCCGGTACGTAGTAAGCCACGCAGCCGCAGCGGAGTGGCGTCGTTGATAGGCAGGCTTACCGAAATACGGACGCCACTCCGCTGCGGCTGCGTGGCTTACTACATACCGGCTTGTCTGCTTTTCGAGAAACCTTTTTCAACAGACCCCTCGGGCGCATATGCGTAGGTGGCGTCATAATTCATCGGTCAAATTTCGTCATTATTTCAACCCACCATAATATCGCCGTAACATCTACATCACCAATAACGCCTACAATAAATTATCCACGATTGACGTGAGTCAGGGATTGAGGAGCGTCTTATGTATCCGCGTTTTCTTCTCTTATTTGTCTGCCTGTCCTGCGCCGTCACGGTCCCCGCGACGGAGTTATTGGGGAAGGCCGCCTTCCAGCGGGACGGCAATCTCTGGGTGCAGGACCTGCCCGACGGCACACCGCGGCAGGTGACCACCTCGGGCAATGCCCTGTATCCTGCCTGGTCAGCAACCGGCCGCTGGTTGACGTATGTCGAAGGCCGGACAACCCGCCTTGTTGATATCAATCAGCCGGAAACGGCGCAATCTCTGCCCGCCGGCTTATTCGAGCCCCGTTGGTCGCCCGTCGCGGATGAGCTGGCCTTCACCCGGCAATACGGCGGCGTCTTTCTTGTCAATGCCGGAGAGGCGAAGGAGCGGCAGATCGTGCCGCCCATCCCTGTCTCTCAACGCAAGCCCAACCACAACGCATACAACGGTGGCATCACGGATATCCTCTGGAGCCCGGATGGCAGGCAACTTGCGTATGTGCAGATCAGTATCGGCACGCCCACGAAGGCAAACGAATTCGGCCGCATCGCCGATCTCTACCGCATCGATGCCGACGGCACGAATAAGCGGTTGCTGTTGCGCATCCCCGACGGCAGCTACTACCCGCTGTTGGAAGGCTGGACGCCGGATGGGAAATACATCCTTTTCCTGAAAGACCTGGAATACGGCGCCTCCATCGTGGCTGATGGCGTGCCGCTGTGCGCCGTGCCTGCTAATGGGGGCACCGTGCGGCAATACACCACCAATACACCGCCCACCGGCGGCCTGGCCGTCTCGCCGGATGGCCGCCGCCTTGTCGTCCTCCAACGGCCCGGGCGCGAAAGCTGGAAAAATGCACGGCTTTTCGTCTCGCCGCTGGACCGGGTCAGCCTGCGTCCCTTGACGGATACATCGTTGGCGCCGCTCTTTCCCGCCTGGTCGCCACGGGGCAATCTGCTTGCATACACGGCCGGCCCCGCCGCGGGAAACGTCGAACCGCCTGACATCGGCCCGGCGGTGGCGAAGCGGACCATTCTGCTGGCCGATCCCGCCACCGGCGCCCGCCAGGGTGACACCCGCGCGGACAACAACCGCGATGAATATCCTCTCTGGACGGCGGACGGCCGCCACCTCCTCTTCGCCCGCATCACGCCGGAGGCACAGGCCGGCCTGTGGACGATGAACCTGGAGGATGGCACACAGCGCCAGGTGGTAGAGCGCCTCAGTCCCGATGAGGCGGACGACACCGGCTGGCTGGGCTTTTACGGCACGGTGGGATGGAGAGCGATTCTCGATTTCTGGCCGGGCCGGCGCCTGGCGGAGCCGGCCTTGCTGATCCAGCGGCGGGTGCACGTTCCGCTACGCGCTGTTGTCGAGGCGTTGGGCGGTACGGTGAGCTGGAAGGCTGCCACGCGTACCGTCACGGTTTCGCTGAACGGTAAAACCTTTACGCGTACCCTGGGCAGCGATGCCGATTACTCGCAGGTATATCAATATGACCTCTGGATGAAGGATCGCACCCTGTTCATCCCGTTGAGCCTGCTCAATGAAATGTTCAAGCTCGGTGTGCAGTGGAACGCCCCGTCACTGGAGGCGGTGGTGGTCAACTCGGCCGCCTCCCACATCCTCATTATCCCCACGCGGACGGTGGCGCCCCTGCGCGCTCCAGTGCGCGGCACATTTCCGCTGGCCAACGCCGGAGATGAGTCGTCCTACTTGATCGGCGGGGTGGCCGGCCGGCGCTACCTGGCTGCGGAGACTGAGGCGCCTTTCCTGCATGGGGGAGAGCGGTATGGCCTGTATGCGCTCACGAATCGCCTGGGCTTCAGCTGGGGCACTCGTCCGAAACCGGATGATGTCGGCTTTGGGTTAAACATGACGTTCAAGCCGAAACCAGGCAAAGCTGCCTACGCACTGGCAGCTCCCTGGAATGCACTGCCCCATCGCCCGGTCCTCGATAAACCGTCAGCAAAGGTAAACCGGCAAATGATGCGCGAAGTGCTGGACGCCCACGGCATGACCGATACGGAACCGAAGGTCGATCAGGCGGTCGTCTGCGACCTGGACGGCGACGGGCGGCAGGAGCGCCTGATCGGCGCCTCGAACATCAGCAAGAGCTACTTCGAGTCTCCTGCAGTCGGCGATTATTCCTTCGTCGCCATCCGGCAAAATGGCCGCACGCGGGTGATCAACGGCGAGTTCTTCCCCCAGGCCGACCTTTTGTATCAGCCGTATAGATATCGCCTGGCCGGCCTGCTCGATATCGACGGCGACGGCCGGCAGGAAGTCATTCTCCACTTTGACTGGTTCGAAGGCATCGGCGAGATCGTCTACCGCGTGGAGCCAAACGCCATCACCGCGCTATACCGGTGTTATAATGGCCTGTAAGCAGCTCTTCTACTCGCAGAGGTTTTTCGGGTATGATATACCCCGATGAACGAACCGACCGAACAGGATGGACGCGACGACCTGCTGGAGGTGGCGCCCGGGGTGCTGATTCCCCGAGCGGAACTGCGCTTTCGCACGTCGCGCAGCGGCGGGCCGGGCGGGCAGAACGTGAACAAGGTGGAGACCCGCGTGGAGCTGCTCTTCGACCTGGCGAATACCCCGTCGCTCAATGAGGAGCAGCGGGAACGGCTGTTGACGGTGCTGCATTCACGGCTGGATATGGACGGCGTGCTGCATATCGTCGCCGACACCTACCGCAGCCAGTACCGCAACCGCGAAGAAACCGTCGCGCGCTTTGTGGCGCTGCTGCAGCAGGCCTTGCGCCCGCGCAAAGCGCGCCGTCCCACCAGGGTGCCCCGCGGCGTTCGCGAGGAAAGGCTGCAGCAGAAAAAGCATCGTGGCGAAACCAAACGCCTGCGCGAGAAACCCCGCGGGCATGAAGATTAAAGCGTTTTGTATCCGCAGATTGAAATGATTGAAAAGATGAATAACCAGTACGGAAGGTCTACTAGAGGAGTGATTGGTGGAACTCGTAAAATCCCATCAAATAACGTAAAGCTGGCCCACGATAATCATGCCGTTTGCCACCATTCGCTTCCACTCAATATGAAGACCTTCCACACCGGTTATGAATCTTTTCAATCATTTCAATCTGCGGATACGAAACGCTTAACGCTTCATTCCTTCTTACCGTGAAACTCCTTTCTCCATCCCTTGTTACTGCCCGCGCACGTTTGCATGCTCCGCATGGGGACAATAGCGGTGAGGATACATGGATGGTGACAAATTACGACGTCGGGCGGATCTTTCTGGAGATGGCCGAAGCGCTGGAGCTGAGCGGGGAGGATCCCTTCCGCATTCGCGCCTATCAAAACGCCGCCCGCACGGTGTTGAGCCTGAGCGAGCCCCTGCAGGAGATTCGCGCCCGCGGCGAGCTGCAAGCGCTGGAGGGCATCGGCGAGCGCATGGCGGCGAAGATCGAGGAGATCCTCGACACCGGGCACCTGCGCCAGCATGACGAGCTGATGCGCGAGTTTCCGCCGGGAGTGATGGAGCTGCTGCGCGTGCCCGGCATCGGTCCGCGCACCGCCGAGACACTCTACGAGCAGCTGGGCATCTCCAATATCGACCAGTTGGAGCGCGCGGCGCAGGAAGGCCGGATTCGCGAGCTGCGCGGTTTCGGCAAGAAAACCGAAGAGAACATCCTGCTGAACATCGAGCGCACGCGCCGCACCAGCGCGCGCGTCCCCCTCTCCCGCGCGTATCCGCTGGCGCAGCAGATCATTGCCGACCTCAAGCGGACGGCGCCGGTGGCGGAGATCGAGGCGGCGGGCAGCGTGCGCCGCATGAAGGAGGACGTGGGCGACATCGACATCCTGGTCACCTCCGACGCACCCGGCGAAGTAATGGCCGCGGTGACGCGGCTGCCGGAGGTGCAGCGCATCATCGCCACCGGGCCCACAAAGACCAGCATCCTTACCAACATCGGTCTGCAGGTGGACGTACGCGCGGTGGAGCCGCAGAACTTCGGCGCCGCGCTGCAGTATTTCACCGGCTCGAAGGCGCACAACGTGAAGCTGCGCACCATCGCCGTGCGGCAGGGATACAAATTGAGTGAATACGGCATCTTCCGCGCCGACACCGACGAGCGCATCGGCGGGCGCGACGAGGAGGACATGTACCGCCCGCTGGGCATCGTCATGTACCCGCCCGAGTTGCGCGAGGACCGCGGGGAGATCGAGCTGGGGCAGAAGGGCGTGAAGCCGAACTTCATCGAGGTGCGGGACATCCGCGGCGACCTGCATGTGCACACGGACTGGAGCGACGGCCGCACACCGATCCGCGAGATGGCGCTGGCCGCCCGTGCCCGCGGGTACGAATACATCGCCGTCAGCGACCATTCGCTGGGCCGCGGCATCGCCAACGGCTTGACCGTGGAGCGCCTGCGCGAGCAGATTCGCGAGATCCGCGCGATCAACGATGACATCGACGGCATCACCATCCTTGCCGGCGCCGAGGTGGACATCCGGCGCGACGGCACGCTGGATTATCCGAACGAGGCGCTGGCGGAGCTGGACCTGTGCATCGGCTCGGTGCACTCCGCCTTCGGACTGTCCGAGCACGACCAGACTGAACGCCTCCTCCGTGTCATGCAGAACCCGTACCTGGACATCATCGGCCACCCCACCGGCCGTCTGATCGGTTCGCGCGAGCCCATCAGCCTGGACATGCGGCGGTTGATGCGGGAGGCCGCCGCCCGCGGGGTGGCGATGGAGGTGAATTCCTGGCCGGAGCGGCTGGACCTGAACGACGAGCACATAGTGATGGCGCGCGAGCTGGGCGTGCCGCTGGTGATCGACACCGACGCCCACGCGCCGGACCATTACGGGATCATCTTCTACGGCGTCGCCACCGCCCGCCGCGGCTGGGCCGTGCCCGCCGACATTCTGAACACCCTCCCGCTGAAACGCCTCCTCACCCGCCTGCGGAGGAATGCGATGCGGAAGGCAGCGTAATTGGTGGGCATGGCTAGGTGCGGGCCCTCTCCCCCCGACCCCCTCTCCCAATGCTGGGCGAGGGGGAGAGGGCCCGCACCTAGCCATGCCCACCAATTACACGGATTACACCATTCCCGTAACCTTGGCGGCTACACGGTGTCCAAATAACCGGATCGGTTGTACAATGAGACATCCGCTCCAAAGGACGTGCCATGTCGCGAGTCCTGCTGTTGCTGGCGATCATGCTGCTGGCGAGTTCCCTCCTGCGTGCCGAGCCGGAAACGGCGCCGGCTGGAAACGCGGCGGAGCGGGTTGCCGCCATCCTGACCACCCTGAAACCGGACGACCCCGCCGGCTGGATTGCTGCTGAAGATAAGCTGGTACAGGAGGGCCGCGACGCCCTCCCCACGCTGCGCGAGGCGCTGGCGGCACAGCAGACCGCCCTCACAAAAGCGCAACAACCCACCGAGCTGATGACACCCCGGCTGTGCGGCATGGCGCTGGGTGAGGCCATCACCCGCTTGAGCTGGGAGTGGAACCCGCGGGAGAAGATCGAGACCTGGGTGGCGCGGCTGAAGGCGGCGGACGGCGAGCCGTATGCGCTGCCGCTGCGCCCCGTGTTCCTCAACGACCCGGCGCTGGGCACGGTCTTCCCCGGTTATGTGTTTTACGCCGCGCGCTGCCCGGATGGCAAGGCGCCGCTGCCGCTGCGCGACCACAACCTGTTCGCCGTGCGCAACGACGGCTCTTTGAAGCAGCTAGCCACCCCGCAGGACCTGGAAGCCTTCTTTCATGCTGAACTCAGTACGGTGGAGGAGGACGAGGAAGAGGCGGTGACCGGCATCACGGCCGCCTGGCTGCGACTGACACAGGAGTTCAGTCAGGACGGCACGCTCTGCTTCCTCACCCCGTCCGAAACGTTGAAAGCCGCTTATCGCACCTCGACGCTGGCCAGCATGAACGGCTGGCGCGCCTCCGGCCAGGCCATCCTCGCCCCCGGCGGCAAGCTGACCGGCGACATCACCCTCAACCTGACCTTCGACGCCGCCGGGCAGTTGAAGACGATCAGCGAGATGCGGAACCTGGCGGCGACGGAATAAGCCCCCCAACCATAAGCCAGCGGTGGAAGGTCCATTCACAGTCTGGAAGGAGGCGAGAGCCCCGCCGGGTTTAGGTAAGCCTTCCTGTATTCGGCGGGGCTCTCGCCTCCTTCCAGACTGTGAATGGGCCTTCCACCGCTGGCTTATAACTGAAACCTTCCCTGAGCTACGGTATCTCATACACGTGCAGCGCCACCGGGCCGATGCCGTAGCCGTTGGGGCCGCCGAAGCGCTCGTAGAGATCCTGGCCGCGGAAGTCGTCGAGGAAGTAGCCGTTCTGCGCGGTGATCTCACGATCCTCGAAGACCACGCGCACCTTCGCGCCGGCTTTCAGTCCGGGCACGGTGATCTTCGTTTTCGCCAGTTGAGCGGGCGGCAGAGTCAGCGAGTCGCCGATGAGGGTCTGCTCGCTGCCGTCGGCGAAGGCGAGGTAAGTTCGCCCCCACGATACCGGCGCCCCGCCGCTGTTCAGGCAGGAGACGCCGTCGATCACCGATCCTTCACGGGCGATCTTCTCCAGCGGCACCTCCAGCTTGATCCACTTCTCCGACGCCGGGATGGGACCCTGGTCCACCGCGCGCTCCGGCATGTAGGCGAGGGCTTTCTCGACCAGCGTGTCGTCCCAGCCCACGAAGCCGGACGAGTTCTTGTAAAAGCTGGTGAGGAAGGCGTAGGCGCGGCCTTTGTCATTACGGATGGCCGCCATGTCAAAGGCGCCCCACGACGCGGCGGCGTTCCAGCGGCCGTCCGTCTTCAGCATCAGCACCAGGCTCTTCGGGATCCGGCCGGGGGTCAGCTTCACCCACTGCACCAACTTCGCCCCGGGCGCGACGGTGATCGTGCGCGGCAGATACTGGATGCCTTGATAAGACAGCGCCTCCTCCTTCTCGAACAGCGTGCTGGTCGACGTGCGGCTGCGGGTGAAGGGAGCGTTCTTCTCATCGCTCCACGTCCAGCGGCCGTGCACCAGCGGGTGCGTCACCGCCGCCGCCAGGTAGGTCTTCCCGTTATACCGGCGTGACCAGTGCTCGAGCCAGGGGGAGATGCCGATCTCCGGCCCCATGTCCTGCGCGTAGATGATGGGCTTCATAAACTCCATCTCAGCGTGCAGGCCGCGGAAGGTGGACTGGTCGCCCGGTCCATGTGCGATCTGCCAGCCGCGGCAGCCGCGCATCATCTCCACGAAGACGTGGTAGCGCCAGCGCTCATACGGCACGCTCTCATACATCTGCGGCCGCAGCCAGATCACCTTGTCCTGCCCCTGCACCAGCGGCCACAGGTCCACGTGCAGCGGCGCGGGGTACCACGGCTCGGTCTCCGGGTCGTAAATATCGTAATACGGCGCCTTCTCGAACTCGAAGCGGTTCCAGCCGCCGCCGTGGCCGACCATCACCGGCTTGCCCGTCCCCTCGCGCAGGGCCTTCACTGCCTCGCCCATGCCGTTGAGCTGCTCCGGGGTAGCCTGGTGGAAGAGGCCGAAGGCTTCCTCGACACCCGCCGAGGTGGAGACCACCATGGCATCGTCTTTGGCGAACTGCATATACTCCGCCAGCTTCTCCGGCCCGCCGACCTTTTTGTTCAACTCGTCCAGCGACCACACCGGGCTGGGCACGATGAAGAAGGAGGAGCAATACAGGTTGTCCTTCGTCCACCGGTATTTCAGGTCGTCGATCAGCTTGGGATCGGTCACCTCGTTGTAGCCCGCCACGTAGCGCAGGCAGTTCATGTCATTGCGGAAGCGGTTGTAATCCGTCCCGGTATAGCCGTCGTAATAGGTCCAGCCCGCCAGGTTGTGCAGGTCGCGATAGTTGCCGGAATCGGCCTTGCCATCGTAGACCGGAATGTGCCCGTAGCAGGCGCCCCACGGCATCCACGGCTGGTCATTCACGTAGAGCAGGTTTTTCTTGATGCTCACCGAGGTGATGGGCGGCTGCGCCGGCTCGTGCGCCAGCCGGCAGAAGGGCGTGGAGAGCACCGGCGGCGCCCACTCCAGCGGCTTGCCGTCCGCCTTCAGCAACGTGGCACGCAGCAGCCAGTTCCGCTGCGGGTCGTTGAACGGCTGCACCGGCAGCGAGGAGACGTCCACATCAGTCAGCAGCAGGTTGCCCAAATCCTCGCGCAGCTCGACGGGGATCTTCTCGCGCTGGGCGGCAAGCGCCTGCTCGGTGGCGGGCAGCGTCCACGTCTTCAGCACCTGCCCGCTGCCCCGGCGCAGCAGCTCCAGCCGCACGGTAGCGATAAAGGGCATCGAGCGGGAGGACAGCCCGAGGTTCATGCGCACGAGCTGCGACTGCTCCGGCAGCAGGTAGGCGGCGCCGATCTCCAGGTCGATGGGCGCCGTCCACGCGCCGAACCAGAGCTCGGTGGCATCCAGCACCTTTTCAACGTGCAGCGAGGTGGCGGGCGCGGGCTTGACCGGCGCTGGTTTGCTCGTTTTGCCGCGAACAGGCTTGGCCTTCACGGGGACCGGCGCCACCACAAAATCGGTGATCGTGACCAGCGAGAGCACCGCGCGGTATTCGGTATACGCGGTCGGGCAGGATTCGGTCAGGCGGTACGGCAACGAAAAATGGATCAGTCCGTCGCTGCCGGCTTTCAGGGTCGGCGTGCTGAAGATGGCCTTCTTACCGGTCGGCGAAGTCAGCTCCAGGCGAAGATGAGCCTTCGAGAAGAGCTGCGGGCGCACGGTGGCGGTCAGCAGGTTGTCGCCCAGCTTCTGCTCCCCGAGGTCCAGGGCATCCAGTTGGTGCCCGGCGGTAATCGTCCACGGGGCGGGCGGCGGCTCCACGCCACGTGCTTTCAACTCCACTGGCGTGCTCTCCGGCTCGATGACGCGCACGTCGTCCCACCAGATGACGCCGGCCACGTTCGCCTGCGGCTGGGCGCCGGTATCGTCCAGCGTGTAGCCGTTCACCCCGCGGGCGCAGAGGAGCAGCGTCATCGACTGCACCGGCTCGCGCGGGCGGAAAACCTGGCGAATCAGCCGCCAGTCGTCGGTGCCGACGGAGACGGGCGCCTTGTGCATGAAGATGCAGCCATCCAGCCGCCGACCCTTTTCATCAGTCGCCTCGATGTTCAGCGCGTTCAGATGGTCAGTCTTCACCCAGGCGCTCACCTCGATCAACCGCGGCTCCTGCTGGTTGAGAATGATGGGATCGGAGGCGACGGATTTCTCGTCACCGGCGGCAACCACCATCTTCAGGCTTTGCCCGCCGCCGTGCGTCACCAGGCCGTCGGCGCCCACCGGCCCGCGGTTGGGGAAGCCGGTGTTGTGCCAGGTATTGAAGCGATAATACCCGCGCGGGGCGAAGTAGGTGTAGCTCTGCTGCTTGCCCCAATTCACGGGGTATCCATCGGATGATAGCTCGAAGTCGCCGTTTCGCAGCAGGTTGGCTTGCTTCGGTTCCGCGGCGATCAGCTCCGCCCGCTGCACCTCCACCTGGCCCGTTTTCCCGGTGTAGCTGATCGTCACGCCGGCGGTTACCGGCAACGGCAAGCCATCCTTCTCGGCTGCCGCCGCGGCTTCCGGATCCTTTGCGGCGGCCTGTGCGGCCTGCAGCCACTGCTCCGCGGGCAGCTTCACCTCCACGACGGTGTGGTAGCTCCCCGCCGGCAGGGATCGGGTGGCGACGGTGGTCGGCGGCGCCACGATGCCCATCGGATCGCCCACCCACATGCCGCCCCACGGGTGCCAGCTCACCGCCAGGAAGCCGGCGTTCTCCGGCACACCGATGCCTTTCAGCGTCACCCGCAGCGTCAGGTCGCGCACCAGCGCCAGCGGGTTCTTACTGCGCTGAGTGACCACGTCCGGGAAGCCGCCGCCATCCGGGAAGCCGGTGAGCTGTCGGTCGTCGTTCACCATCACCCAGTTCACGCGCTGGACCACCGTCGCATTCGGCCCCTGCAGCACCAGCCGCCGCTTGCCCGGCTCCGCGTCTGCATTCTCCCAGCTCCAGCTCCCCTTGCACCACCAGCCGTCCGGGTTGTAATCGCGCCGGTTCTGATATTCCGACGAATAGTTCCAGTGGTGATTCTTCGTCTCGAAGAGCTGCGTGGCCCAGTCGTCCTGAAAAGCCGGATTACGCAGCAGGTTGGCCTGCGCCAGCACAACGGACACCAGGAGCGATAAGAGCAGCATGAGCATGCGCGGCATAAGCATACCTCTTTGAAGAGAAACCTTCGACGAGAGAAGAACAACCTCCTGTCAGCTCTTCATACCACGATGGTGTGGCAGGTGGATTATGGGAGAGCGAGCGTCCCCCTTTAAAACGATCTCCTGTAACGTTTTCCCCTCCACAGTCGTATAACCCATTGCTATCCCACTTTAGGAGGAACCCCACATGAACCGAGCGTTCACCGTCCTTGTGTTGTCCCTGTTGATCCTCCCCGCGCTGGCGCAGCTTGCGGGAAAGATCAGTGACGTGACCGTGTATCGCGGCCAGGCGCTGGTGACGCGCGACGTCGACATCAACGTCGTGGCCGGCCCGCAGGAGATTGTCGTCTCGCCGCTGCCGGAGCGGGTGGTCCCGGAATCACTCTACGCCATCAGCGATCCGGACATCACTGTGCGCGCGGTGCGCTACCGCGTGACGGCGGTGGGCGTGGAGCCGCGCGACGAGGTGCGCAAGATCGACGAGCAGTTGAAGGCGAAATCGCGCGACATGAAGCGCATCGACTCGCAGTTGGGCGTGCTGGAGAGCAAAGGCGCCTACCTGGACAAGCTGGAGAACTTCGTGACCGCGACCCCGGAGGCCGGAAAAGGCACCCTCGACCCGAAGGCGCTGACCGACACCTCGCAATATATCTTCGCCCAGCGCGCGGAGATCGCCGAGCAGCAACTGGCGCTGGGGAACGACAAGGAGCAGGTCGAGAGCGACATCAACACGCTCAACCGCCAGCGCAATGAGCTGGAAGGCGGCTACAGCAAGACGCAGCGCGAGGCGGTGCTGCTCATCGACGCCGCGCGGGCGCGGCAGGCGCGCTGCAAGCTCTCCTACCTGGTGAGTGGGGTGGACTGGTCGCCCGCCTACAGCGCGCGCTTGAGCGACAAAAAGGACCGGCTGGCGCTGGAATACCACGCGGTGGTGAACCAGACCAGCGGCGAAGACTGGAACAACGTCAGGCTGACCCTCTCCACGACTCGCCCGAACATGATCGCCGTCACCCCCATCCTCACCCCGCTGTGGATCAACCTGGTGGCGGGCGCGCCGCGTTCGACGACCGGCGATATGTTCCGCGAGGAATTCTCCAACATCAACCGGCAGCTCAAGCTGAATGACGGCAACAACGCGGTGGTGCAAAACGAGCCGCCGGCGGCATTCGGCTCGCAGGGACCGGCAGGAGCGGTCGGCATCCCCGGCCAGGGTGTGCCCACCGGCAACGGCTGGCAGCAGAACGTGCTGGCAGGCAAGCTGCAGAACCTGGAGCTGTCGGCGGGAGATGAGGATATTCGGCAAGCGCGCGCGGTGCGCCTGGGCGAGACGGAGGGCCTGGCGGTGGCCTATAGCCTGCCCGGCACCGTCAGCCTGCAGAGCCGCAACGATCAGCAGATGTTCCGCATCGCCACCCTCGATCTGAAGGCGGACAGTTACTACTACGCCGTGCCGCTGCTCTCCGACTTCGTCTACCTGACCGCCGACGCGGTGAACGCCAGCGACTACCCGCTGCTGCCCGGCCCGTACAACGCCTATGTGGACGGCAGCTTCGCCGGGAAGGGCTGGCTGCCGCTGGTGGCGCGCGGGCAGGGACTGACCGTCGGCTTCGGCAGCGAGACGCAACTGCGCGCGAGCCGCGAGCTGGTAGAGAAGAAGACCGACATTCGCGGCGGCAACCAGATCGTCACCTACAGCTACCGCGTGCGCCTGCAGAACTTCATGACGCAGCCGGTGAAGGTCCGCCTGTGGGATCGCACCCCGCAGGCGCCGGAAAGCTCGGTCACCGTCAACCTGGCGAAGCTGGAGCCGGCGTTGAGCACGGATGCCGAGTTTATCGCCGACGACAAGCCGCGCGGCCTGCTGCGCTGGGACCTGGAAATCCCCGCCGGCGCCAATGGCGTGAAGGCGACGGAGGTGAAGTACCAACTGCAGATGGAATTCGACAAGAACTTCACCATCGGCGAGATCCCCCAGCAGATGATGGAAAAGATGCGCAAGGATTTCGACGCGCAGATGGAGATGAAATTCGGGCTGTAAGGTGAAAGCAGGGGGGAGGGCACAGCCTTCCCCCTCCGGCGCGCGGATTAACAATCCGCGCGCCGGAGCTAGAGCATCCCATTACTTCGTAAATCCGCTATAATACCGCTAATACTCCACCTGAGGAGACCCATCATGCGCCTGACCCGCTCCCTGCTGCTGCTCTTGCTGTTCGCCGTCGCCCTCGCCGGGCGCGCGGTGCCGATTTCCGTGCTCGCCACCGGCGACATGCATGGCTGGCTGGAGCCGCAGCCGGCCGACGGCCAGACACTCGGCGGCGCGGCGGAGCTGCTCTCTTACTGGAAGCGCGCCGAAGGGTACAAGCCGAAGGAGTTCCTGCTGCTCTCCTGCGGCGACACCGCCACCGGGCCGGTGCTGGACACCCTCTTCAATAACGACCCGATGATCGCGGTGATGAACCTGATGGGGTACGACGCCTCCGCACTGGGCAACCACGAGTTCGACTGTGGCGCGGAAGGATTGGCCCGCTGGCGCGCGAACGCGAAGTTCCCCTTCCTCTCCGCCAACCTGGCGAAGGCGGACGGCTCCCCGGCGGACCTGCTGCCGTACGTCATTAACGACGAGCAAGGCGTGAAGATCGGCGTCATCGGCCTCACCACCACCGAGCTGGCGGCCATCGCCAACACCGGTGGACTCACCGCCGGCCCATATGCCGCCGCGCTGCGCAAGTGGGTGCCGGAGGCGCGGGCGAAAGGCGCGCAAGTCATCATCGTGGCGGCGCACGTGCCGCAGCCGGAGCTGATCGCGCTGGCCAAAGAGGTCGGCGACCTGAACATCTCCCTCATGCTGGGCGGGCACAGCCACGAGCTGGATCAGGTGAAAGTCGGCAACACCTGGGTGGTGAACACCGGCCAGTGGTGGGATTCCTACAGCCGCATCAACCTGGATTACAACCCGGCGGACGGCAAAACCGTCGTCCTCTCCGCGAACCAGGTATGGCTGCAGCAGAAAAAAGCGCGCGCCGATAAGAAGGTGAAGGCGGAGATTGACCGCTGGAAGGCGCAGTTGGATAAGGAATACAACTCGCCCATCGCGTATACGACCGCCGGTCTCAAGCGCCCGGATGTTGTCTATAACTTCGCGACCGATTGCTGGCTGGCGATGGATCCACAGTCAGACATTGCGCTCTGCAACAACGGCGGCCTGCGCCAGGACATCACGCCCGGCCCCATCTCCAAGTCCACCATCATCGGCGTCATGCCGTTCAAAAACCGCATGGTGCGCGTGACGCTGACCGGCGCGCAATTGCTGGCCAGCCTGCCGCAAGGCGGCGGCTTCATCGGCATGGCCGGCCTGCGCTGCAAAGGCGGACAATACCTCACGAAGGACGGCAAGCCGGTGGACCCGACGGCGACCTACCGCGTGCTGATGAACGATTACATGTATAACAGCAGCGCCGCCCTCAAAGCCGCCGACCCGCAGCCCGTGCTCACTACCTCCGACTGGCGCCAGCCCATCTACGACTGGCTCGCCGCCCACCCCACCAGCAAAGACAAGCCGCTGGACGGGCTGGTGGACGCGCAGCCGCGCATTATCCCATGAAGTAAACTGAGAAGATTGCGCCGACTCGGTGGTTGAGTAGGCAGGTGAGCCTCTCGCATCTTTTCACAGTTCGCGGGCCGTATCGAAACCACCGCGAAAACAGAAGAACCCTTCGAGAACGAGCGTTAAATGCGAGGTGGTTTCGATACGGCGCGGTAACGAGAGAAGAAGCGAGAGGCTCACTTGCCTACTCAACCACCGGAATGGCGCTAGTATTCAGGATTTTATCGAAAAGGGATCAGGCTTTGATGATTAACAGCGACCAACCTTCCCCCGCCGAACAAGCGGCGGCGATCGAACGCCTGCGGGCCGTGGGCGACCCCTGGATCAAGCCGCTCATGGATCGCACGGTCCGTCTGCTGGACGGCGGCAGCGATGACGGGCTTGAGCAGGCCGCCCAAATCATCAGCGATCTGCTGTTGCTGCAGGTGCTGGATGAATCAGATTTCGCGTATGGGCAATTCCCTATGCGTTTCGGCGCTTCCCCCGGCGACCTGAATGCCTGCCTCTTCCTGCTGCCCTACCTGCTGGACATCCTCGAGCGCCATGGCGCCCGTTTGCCCGACGAGTTGGTGCAGCGGTTGGATCGGGGCGTGCGCCGCGCAGCCGTTGCCGCCCAACGCCGCTGGGATGAGGAAGTCTTCGACCCGCACCGCGACCACAAAGGGTATACCAACGTTTTTCTGATGTATGTGCAAGGCCTGCTGCTGTCCGGACTGCACTACGGTGATGCCCGGTTGCTGCGCATGGCCGCCAGCCAGTGGCAGCGCTGGTTCAACCACATCGCGCACACCGGCATCGATGAATTCGTCAGCACCACCTATAACGACGTGGATTACGAGGCGCTGCGGCGCATCCACGCCCGCGCATCGGACCCGCAGATGAAGCGGCAGGCGCAAATGGTGCTCGACCACTTCGTCACGCTGGGCTGTGCGGTGACACATCCGCTGCTGCAGATGACGGTCTGCGGCAGTTCGCGCGATTACCGCCTCTTCCTGGATCACCCGCAATACGAGATGGCCTGCGTAACCGATGCCGGTGACGCCCGGTATCAGCCGCCGGCGGCGGTGAAGGCCGCCTATCAAAATCGTCAATTCCCCTACGAGGCGTCCGGCCGGGCGACGGACGTGCCGTTCCTCTTCAAAAGCTGGCAGACCGAGCGCGCGGCGCTGGGCTCGGCGACGGGCGGCAACTACTTCTGGCAGCAGCTCCACTGCACGGCCGCCGTGGGGGAGAGCGCGGAACGGCGCGAAGTCGTCTTCCTGCCCGGCTCCTACACCATCACCAACGGCTTCGTGCAGCAGCGGCAGGGGCGGGCGCTGTGCCTGTATGCCCGCGAGCCCAACACCTTCCTGCGCACACAGCGGCTGCGGGCCAACGACCAGCTCGCCGGCGTCTTCGGCAACCTGGGCGTGGGGGTGACCGACGGCTGGCGCGTAGCACAGGAGGACGGCCGCCTGCTGCTGACCGCCTACGGGCACACGGTGACTGTCGATCCATTCGTCATCGATGAGGGGCAAATCAAACCCGTCGTGCTGTCGCCCACCCGTCGCGCCAACCTCAGCCAGGACGGGCGCTTCCACGACACGCCGGTCGATCTGCGGGAATGGCTGTTCCCCGATGAGCCGCGCTGGCTGGGCTGCCTGGTGCAATTGACGGAGGAAGGCCAACCGGCGCCGCCCCCGGAGTTCAACTGCCGGCTGACCGATGACCAGCTCGAGGTGAGCGCCGGCGAGCTGGCCGTGCGCCTCTTCCGCAATCCCGCCGGCGGCGTCACCGAACTCTACGAGCGCGACCCGCGCACGCTGCCGCTGCTGGACTGCCCGGAGGGAACGCTGTGGCCGGGCGAGCTGGCGGCACGCGCAATCACTCAAGTTTGAAAAAGGGAATGCCGATTTCACGGCAAAATCAATTATTAACATTATTCATCTCAGCGTCCCTGCAGAGGGACGCCCGGCCGAACGGCCCCGCAGCCCCGAATTCATTCGGCGCGTGTGGATGTGATTCATAATCGACGGAGACACCGCAATGACCTTGACGAAAACGGCAACGGCATGCCGGCATTACCGGACAGGCGACGTATTCATGCTGGACGCGGACGCCCTGCGCGCGCCGATGGCGGGGGAACCGACGGAGACCGATCTGATCCTCGCTCCGGCGCTGGTCGACCTGCAGATCAACGGCTACAAAGGCGTCTGCTTTTATTCGGGGAAACTCACGCCGGAAGAGGTGAAGACCGCCTTCCAGACCATCGCGGCCACCGGCACCGCCTACTTCTGCCCGACGATTACCACGCAAAGCCAGCAGACCATGCTGCAGGGCATCCAGGCCATCGAGGAGGCGTGCCGACGGTATCCCGAGGTGGCGCGTATGAACCTGGGCTACCATCTCGAGGGCCCGTGGATCTCCAGTGAGGACGGCCCGCGCGGCGCGCACCCCCGGGAATACGCGCGCGACCCGAGCTGGGAGGAATTCCAGCAACTCCAGGAAGCGGCCAACGGCAAGGTGCGCATCGTCACCATGGCGCCCGAGCGCAACGGCGCCCTGCCCTTCATCACCAGACTGGCGGAGGCGGGCGTGATCGCCACCATCGGGCACGCCATGCCCACCACCGAGCAGGTGACCGCCGCGGCGGACGCCGGCGCCACCTTCTCCACCCACCTGGGCAACGGCGCCCACCCCATGATGCCGCGCCACCCGAACTACCTCTGGGATCAACTGGCGGAGGACCGGCTGAACATCAGCATCATCGCCGATGGCTTCCACCTGCCGCCCAACGTGGTGAAGGTGATGATCCGCGCGAAGGGGCTGCAGCGTACCATCCTCGTCAGCGACGTCCTCGACCTCAGCGGTATGCCCCCCGGCATCTACCCGCTGGACGAGAACCGCGCGGTAGAGATCGCCCCCAACGGCCGCATGGGCCTGCACGGCACCCCCATGCTCGCCGGCGCCAACAGCATGATCGACGTCTGCGTGGGCAACGCCGTCCGCTTCGCCGGCATCGCGCTCGCCGACGCCCTCGACATGGCCACCGTCAATCCCTGGCGCCTGCTGGGCAAACAGCCCCCCGTCCTCGCCCCCGGCGCGGACCTGCACGCCGCCATGCTCTGCCGCTGGCAGGACGAGAAGCTGTCGGTGGAAGAGATTATCTGGTAATTTCGTTGAACCACAGAGGCACGGAGACACAGAGATTATTATTATAGTCTCTGTGCCTCTGTGTCTCTGTGGTTCAATCGCTTATAATACTCCCATGCCCGATCAGATGCATTTTACGGCGGAAACCTCCGGGGAGCGGCTCGACGCGTTTGTCGCGTCGCAGGCGCCGGAGCTGTCGCGCGCGCGGGTGCAGGGGTTGATCAAGGACGGCAAACTCTACGTGAACGGCCGGTTGGAGAAAGCCAGCTACCGCGTACAGGCCGGCGACGCCGTCACGCTGGAGATCCCCCCGCCGGTGGAGCCGGAAGGCGTGCGTCCCGAGAATATCCCGCTGGACATCGTCTACCAGGATGCCGACCTGGCGGTGATCAACAAGCCCGCCGGCCTGGTGGTGCACCCCGGCGCCGGCAACTGGACGGGCACGCTGGTCAACGCGCTGCTCTACCAGATCCGCGACCTTTCCGGCATCGGCGGCGAGCTGCGGCCCGGCATCGTGCACCGGCTGGACAAGGATACCTCCGGCCTGCTGATCGTCGCGAAAAACGATGTGGCGCACCGCGCGCTGGCGGAGATGATCGAGCGGCGAGAAGTCTCGCGCGAGTACCTGGCGCTGGCCTGGGGCGTCATCGCCGAGGACGCCTTCACCGTGGACGCCCCCATCGGCCGCCACCCCAGCGACCGCCAGCGCATGGCCGTGCTCGCCGACGAGCGCGTCTCCGGCACCCGCCGCCGCGCGGTGACCCACTTCACCGTGCAGGAGCGCATGCCGCACACCACCGCCCTCTCCGCCAAGCTGGAGACCGGCCGCACCCACCAGATCCGCGTGCACCTGCACTACCTCGGCCACCCGGTGGTCGGCGACCCCGTCTACGGCGCCCGCACCGCCCGCCACCTGCTGCCGCTCCTCCCCTCCGCCGCCCGCGCCGCCGTCGACGCCCTCCCCGGCCAGGCCCTCCACGCCTTCCGCCTCACCTTCCCCCACCCGCGCACCGGAGAATGTCTCTCCTTCACCGCGGAACCCCCTGCCTATTTCACCCGGGCCTGGGAGGCGTTGCGGGAAGGCAGATAGTGCTCTCCACCACTGGTAGCATGTCAAAATGATTGTGCCGATCGGTCACGGCACGTATGTCCGCCGGCCCGCCACACCTTTGCGCGACAAAATCCCGCGAACTCTGTAACCTTTTGGATGACTCGTGCTCCTAACTCAGTGATTCTCACACGATAGCGAGGTGGCATGGATGGATGACCGGGCAGCGACCACCGGTCCGACCGGATCGCATGCGGAAGACAAATGGCTCATCGCGCGGTTCCTTGCAGGGGAGGCCGCCGCCTTCGAACGGCTCTTCCGCAAGTACCAGGGACCGTTGTTTGCGATCTGCCGGCGATTTTTCGGCAACGCCGCGGACGCGGAGGACGTCCTGCAAGACGCGTTCCTGCAGATCTACGCGGGGTTGGCGCGGTTCAACGGGCGCTCGACCTTCTTCACCTGGGCCTACAGCGTCGCCGTGCATACCTGCCTGACGAAGGCGCGCCGGGTGAAGCGGGCACAGGATACCGGCTCGCTGGTCGAAAAACGAACGCCCGACCCGCTGCGCCAGCAGGTGCGTGACGCGGTGCTGGCCTTGCCTGACCGCTATCGCATGGTCGTCATCCTGCAGTATTACCAGGGCCTGTCGCAGGCGGAGATCGCGCAAGTACTGCATTGGACCGTGGGACAGGTGAAGATCAACGCGCACCGGGCGCGCCACCTGCTGCGTGAAGCGCTGGGACGGGAGGAATGCCCGGCGACGCCGGAGGGCACCCGGGAATGTGGAGGCGGAGTCATGAAAACATGCACGGACGTCCGCGCACATTTTTCAGCATATCTGGATGGCGAAGTATCGCCCCGGCAAGCGGCCTGGCTCGAAGCGCACCTGCGCCATTGCCCGGAATGCCGGGCGGAGTGGGCGCGCATGAACGACGTGGTCGCCATCCTCGACACGGAGCCGCGCGAGGACGCGGAGATTGACTTGTACCCCGCCTTCCGGCAGCGACTGGCGGAGCACGCGTCGCCGCACTGGGCGCCCCGCCCGTTTCCGCGCCGTCTCATCCTCGTTGCCGGGATGGTGCTCGCCCTGCTGGCCATCGGCAGTCTGCTCGGCACGCACGTGCTGCACGAGCGCAAGCTCTACGTCTCCACCCCGCGCCTGCTGCACCCGACGCTGTTCTCCTCGATGGCCATCGCCTCGGAGACCATCCAGAATCAGGAAGACGCCGATGGGCTGCTCAACGCCGACCCCCGCCTGACCGCGCTCATCGACGTGCGGGCACAAGGCGAAACACTGCAGGAGGTGGTCACACAGCTCTCCGCAAAGACGCGGGTTCCGCTGGCGGTCTCCCCCGAATTAACAGGGCAGCGCGTCTTTCTGCGCCTGCGGAATATTACCATCGCCGATGCGCTGGGCGAGCTGCGCCGCCTGGCGAGCGGTGCCTGGGAAGTCACCACCGGCAAGGATGGCAAGCGATACACTCTGGCCGCCCCCCCGCAGGTGATGAAGATCGCCGATGCGGTGGCGCAGGCGCAGGCAATGGCTGCGGCCGGCGAGCAGCTCTGCCTGATTCATACGGCCATTACAACGCGCGACCCGTCGCTGGTGGAAGAAATGAGCATCGGCAGCACAAATAGCCTCGGTGCAGAACTGCGCGCACTACAGAACAACCCGCAACGGGAAGTCCGCCCGGACAGCCTGGCCCTGGTGTTTTTCCAGTTGAACGACGACGCCGTCAGCACACTGTTGGCGGGCTACAAATATGAGCGAACCTACGCAGAGCTGACGCCCGAACAGCAGCACCTGTTCCGCGACTGGGTCAGCCGAGGTGGTTATTTCAATACGAAGCCATGGGACACCTACTCTCTCTCGATGGGGCTGGCGCAACAGGATGATGGAACCATTATGCTGAACATCGGCAATGCGACCACACAAGGGAACCGGTCCAGCTTCGGCTTTGGGATTTTCAGTATCTTCAGCGGGCCGCGATCCTCAAATAGGCTGACGGAAAAAGGCCTGGAGCAACTGCTGCAGGCTGCCCGTGTGGAAAACGACCGCTACGTTGATCCCGCGCTGGCGGTGAAGATGGGCAATGTCACCTACGATGACACGCACTCACTGCGGGGGAGATCGACTTACACGGTGCAGGAGATGCTCGATCTCATCGCCGAGCGCACGAATCTGCAGATCGTGGCAGACCTGTATTCCGTGGAAGAGCGTCAAAATCGGATGCTGCCGCGCGAGCTGACCCTCGCCGAACTGCTGGTCGTGCTCGACCGGGATTTCAATATCGCCTGGACGCTCGATGGACATAACACGCTGCGCCTGGTGCACCGGCAGTGGCCCATGCTGCGGAAGACCGAGCCGGACCTGCAGGTAGCGGAAGGAATCAATCACCACTTCGCGGAGCGCGGCTACCTCGATCTCGACGACCTGTGTCCGCTCATGCGACTGTCCGATCTGAAGTTTGCCGGCACGGTCGAAGCCGCGCGGCCCGAGACGCTCATCGGCGATCTGCAGCAGTTGCGGGTGACTTCCGGCGTGAAAGAGGCGTTGCGGTACTACGCCGCACTCCCGCCGGCGCAGCAGCAAGCCGCCCGCTCGGCTCGCGGATTATCCAGCATGACACTGGACGCGCAGGAGCGCTACCATGCCTGCCAGCTTGCGCACTTTGAGAATCACGGTAACACCGCCAATTACACGCCGGCCGATCTGAATAAACCATTTTCCTTCTACGTCATACGCGAGCGCGCGTCGTGGGGAGAGCTGGAAAAACGGTACGACCGCCAGCTCATCATGAAGGACGGCGGCATCCTCTCCGGCGGGGCGGGAGGCAAAACCGCGCACCCCTGTCGACCGAGCGGCCCGTTCGACCGGAACGCGCAATATGAGTTCCTGGAGATGCGCTGGGACGGCATATTCGACCATGTGCTCGTCATCCAGTTGCCGATGAAAAACGACAGGCGGTCATGACGCGATATCCCGGCCCCGGCCCCATGGCAGCGGGCCGGGATACCATCGTGCCCGGGACGCCTGCGATCTCGGGCTTAAAACTTCACGTTCCACAACACCGCCTGCCCGCCGCTCGCCCCGACCACCTGGTTGCGGCCGTTGATCCCCTCCGCGCCGCCGTTGTCGTCCAGCTCTTTCAAGCCGGATTGCGCCGTCCAGATGAAGGGGCGGCCTTGTTTGTCGCCGACCACCTGTCCGCTGTCGCTGATGTCGCGCGAACTGCTGGTATACTCCTCGGTGACCGTGTCCAGGTACTGCGTGTCGCCCCCGGACCAGACGAACGCGGTCTGCACGCCCGGGATGGTATCCCAGCCGTACCAGCCCGCCACCTGCCCCTGGCTGTTGACCGCCTCCGGCACGCAGGCGATGTCGAGCGCCAGCTCCTGCATGCCGCCGCCGGCCGTCCAGCGGTAGGGATAAAATCCGCCGCCGCCAGGGACGGTAATGTAGCCGACCACCTGGCCGGCGGCATTGATATCGCGGGCGTCGCCGTAAAAGTCCTCGTCACTGACGCTATCCGGCTTGCCCAGGTCCTGCATGCCGCCGCCCGCCGTCCAGGTGAAAGCATGGCCGTTGTCACTTGCCGTTTGCGCCCAGCCGACCACCTGGCCGTCATCGTTGATGGCGTTCCCTTCACTGAACGTTCCGCCCAGCGTCCCCAGTTCCTGCATGCCGCCGCCCGCCGTCCACCGGAATGCCTGCCGGTTGCCGTTCGCCGCCTCCGCCCAGCCGGTCACCTGGCCCGCGCTGTTGATATCGGTCGCCGTACTGTTGTCGCCGCCCAGCGTGCCCAGATCCTGCATCCCGCCGCTGGCCGTCCACAGGAAGGCGTGCGTCTGCCCGGCGGCGGTGGTCGACCACCCTACCACCTGTCCCGCATCATTGATCGCCATCGCCCTGCTGCCCGTCCCGCCCAGCGTCCCCAACCCCCGAGATTCCGCCGAAAAGCCCGAATCCCCGCCGCCGCCGCACCCCAGCGGCAGCAGCGCAACCAGGCTTGTCGCCAGCGCCACCAGCCAAAACCGAATCCTCATCCTATCTCTCCTCTCCGTGATCGGCCGGTCGCGTGCGCAAAGAGTTGGAAAGCAGCAGGAAGATTGACGAAGATGACACCGGCCTTGCTGCTTCCAATATACGGCGCGCAGCATGAGGAGAAGTGCAGTTAACCACACAGAGATGATGGGCTGTATCTATTTATGGTAAAGAACATCCCGGCCCTCAATCCGGTTGAAGGCCGGGACTTCTTATCGTTCTCATCAACGGATGCCCGGCGGGGGATTACCCCAACTCCGCCGGCCACTCCGCCAGATACACCCCGTGCTCCGGCCCATACGATCCGGCGTTGAAGATCACCCCGCTGCCGTCCGGCAGCACGAAGGGATAGGGGAAGTAGCCGCAGTTGATGCCCTCCGGGTTGGTAACCGGGTAGCTGCAGATGATGTGCTCGTTCCAGCCGTGCTTCAGCGCCGCCACCTCCGTGGCGTAGAGCTTGTCGAAGCCCGGCCCGCCGCCCTGGACAATCCACCGCGAGTCCGGCGTCATCTGCATGTGCCCGCCCCAGCGCCCGGGCGGATATTTCGCCGCGTAATCCTCCCCGGTGCGCCAGTCCAGCGCGGAGAGCCACCAGTCGAAGGGGAAGTGATCGAAGGGAACGCTGAGATCGACCGGCTGGCAGTTAAGGTAGCTGATGATGCGACTGCCGTCCGGCGCCCACACGTAGTGATCGCGGCAGCCCCACATGTCCTGCGGGCGTGGGGCGTTTTCGTCCAGCTTCACCGTCTCCTCGAAGCGTCCGTCCAGCGTGCGGACTGTCGTCACCTGCTCGACGTCTCGTTTCGGCGACGGCCAGCGGTCGTAGGCATACATATTCGGATCGGTCGGGTGGCCGACCATGTGGCTGCAGAAATAGCCGTCCGCCTCCATGATCAGCCGCGGCGCCTCCCCCGCCTCCAGCAGGTAATGCCGGGATTGCACGCGCTCGGTATAATGCTGGCCCCGGTAGAAGAAGGCCAGAAGCCGCCGCCCGTCACAGAGGAAGTTCAGCGAGTTGAACGTCCAGCCCGGCAGCGAGATGGACGCCAGCTCCCGCCCGGCCCGCAGGTCCCACAAGATGCCGCGGGTTGCGTCTCCCTCGCCCTGCACCAGCGCGGCCGTCTGCGTATCATCACACACCTCCATCACTCCGTGGTCCGGCGGGCCATACGGCTCCGCCCGGCCGGTGGTCAGGTCCAGCGCGAAGGAGGAGTGCCGGCTGGTCGGATCGACCAGCTTCCCGTCTTGCAGCAGCACGGTGCGCCCGCCGTTCAGGAAGCACCGGTACTGGTGGTAATACGTGCTCCACATGCCGGGAATGCGCGGCAGGTTGCTCGCCCACACGCGCAGCACGCGCGCGCCGGTGTCCGGGTCGGTCCAGCCGTCGAAGACGCGGGCCGCCCGCTCGAAAAGGGTCTCACTCATTTCAGCTCTTTCGGCCACTCGGCCAGGTACACGCCGTGCTCGTCTCCCGGCCAGCCGGCGTTGAAAATCACCCCGCTGCCGTCCGGCAGCGCGAAGGGGTACGGGAAGGGATCGGAATTCAGTCCTTTCGACACGGTGGTCGGGTAGCTGCAGATGAGATGTTCGTTCCAGCCCTGCTTCAGCGCCTGCAGGTCGACGGCGAAGAGCTTGTCATACCCCGGCCCGCCGCCGCAGAGGATGAATTTCGAGTCCGGTGTCATCTGCATGTGCCCGCCCCAGCGCCCCGCCGGGTACGGCGCACAGTAATCTTCGCCGGTGCGCCAGTCCAGCGCGGAAAGCCACCAGTCGAACTCGAAATGGTTAAAGGGCGCGCTCTGGTCCACCGGCCGGTGGTTCAGGTAGCTGACGATGCGCGTGCCGTCCGGCGTCCACACGTAATGGTCGCGCACGCCCCAGAAGTCGCCGGGCCGCGGGGCATTGTCGTCGAGCGGCACGTAATAATTGACGCTGCCGTCCACCCGGGCGATCGAGGTGACGCCCGGGATGTCCCAGCGTGGCGTCGGCCAGGCGTTGTAGGAGAATAGGTCGGGGTCGGTCGGGCACGCCATCATGTGGTTGCCGTAGAGACCCTCCAGCTCCAGGAAGACCTTCGCCTCCCCGCCGGGTTCCAGCAGGTGGAAATGCGTGCGGCAAGGTTCGTCGTATGGCTTGCCCTGGAAATGCGACACCACCGCGCGCCGCCCGTCCGCCAGCAGAATGCCGCCCCCGGAGCGCCAGCCCTCGTCCACCGCCAGCGACGCCAGCTCCCGGCCCGCGCGCAGGTCATACAGGACGATCTGTGCGCCCTCCCGGTGACGGCCCAACAGCGCGGTCTGCGTGCGATCGTGGAGATCGCCTACGATAAATCCGGCCGGAAATGGATCGTCGATGGCGCTGGTGGTCAGGTCGACCATCACCGAGGGACTATGGCCGTCCCGCGCCTGCTCGCTGCCCTGCCCCTGCCGCAGCAGCACCCGCCGCCCGCCGTCCAGGAAGGGCTGCGTCTGATGGTAGGGAGTCATGAACCGCCCCGGAAACCTCTCCACCCCCGGCGGGTTCACGCGCAACACGCGCATGCCGGTCTCGGAATCGGTCCACCCGTCGAACACGCGCGCGGCCTGCTCGAAAACCGATAAACTGCGTTCGGTACTGCCACTCTCAACTGCAACTGTGCTGGTCATAAATTGCCTTTCGTTAATATTTGCGTCCCTGCAGAGGGACGCCCGGCCGCACGGCCCTGCAGCCCCGAATTCTATTCGGCGCGCGAACAGGGCCGGCGCGTTCAACAATTACCCTATGATCTCCACCCCCGCCTCCGTCCGCCGCACCCGCACCGCCCCGCCGTCCGGCAGCTCGATGGTCGCCTCGCGTCCAACTTCCAGCAGACCGAGATCGGGACTGAAACTGACACGCGCGCCATCCCAGCGTGCGCCCCACAGGCGTGACTCGTGCCAGGGGAAATTCTCGGGAATCTTCACTTCGCCGTAGGTGCTGGCGTACGGCTTGCCCGTCCGCGCGTTTTGCCGCAGCCGGCGCTGATACGTCCCCTGCCAGGCGCGGGCGTATTGCGGATCGCCGGTGCGCTGGCTGACCCACAGCATGATGCGCGCGTCATAGTCGAGCTGCACATCGCCGGTGGGATGCTCGCGCGGCGGCGTGTTCGGAATCCAGCGGGTGCTGGGGTCTTCCACGTTCTGCCCCCACGCCACCTGGTACGGCCAATACGGTCCGTCCTCGTCCTCCAGCAGCTTGCTGAGCAGCCAGTCCGCCGTCCTCTGCAGGCACGCCTCCACCACCGGGTCGCTCCCCGCGCGCTCCAGGTAATCGACGAGCACCTCGGAGAGGATGGAGTTCATCCACGGCTTGATGATCTCGCTCAGATGCGCGTGAGCGCCGGAGGTGGCGCCCTGGTCGCCGAAGGAGCCGTCCGGCCGCTGGCACTCGGTAACGCGGCGGCACGCCTCGCCGGCGCGCTGCAGGTAGAACGTCTGCCCGGTGACGTCATACAGCCGCGTCATGCTGCGGATGTAGGCGGAGTCGCGCCCGTAGGAGCGCCGTGGCCAGTTCGAGCGGTCGATGGCATACGCGGTATCCGCCATCGACTCGGCCATGCGCAGCAGATACGGGTCGCCGGTCTCCAGGTAAGCGGCCAGCATGCCGATGTTGCGCTGCAGCACCAGTGAGATCGAACCCCGCGGCATGCCGATGATCTGATGGGTAAAATCGGCATGGTCGATGCCGGAATCGGCGAAGGCATAGGCGTGGTGCAGCGCCGCCTCGTACACGTCGCGCCGGCCGGTGCGGTACGCCTGGCGCATCATCCCGTGGGCGAATTCGCCGTCCAGCATCGCCGTGCTCTGGAAGAACCGCCCGCTGCAGAACGGCTTGCTGCCTTCGGCTAGCTTATATCGTGCGGTGTTGGCCAGAATCTCATCGATGGTGGGCTCCATCGGCCCGCGCGCCGGCAGCACGGTGTCCGGCCACAACGCGCCGGCATACCCCTGCCAACCGTACGGCGGCAGGTAGCGCCGCGTGCGGATGGGTGCGGGGGCAAAGCTCAGGTCAAACCCCACCGAACGGCCCATGCCCTTCCACATCCGGCGCTCTTCCGCTTTGACGTTCCAGCGTTCGGCCGGCTCCCCATCGCCCAGCAGCCACTCCACGCCTTCGTACGGCTGGAAGATCGTCAGCCCGCCTTCGGAGCGAATGCGTCCCGGGTGCTCGGAGCTGATGAGATCGGCGTTGCGTTCGATGTCGAGCTGCACCTCGCCCAGCGCGAAGTCGGTGCACGTCCCGTCCAGCGCCGTGTCGTCCAGCGTCGCGTCCCCGGCGTTGAAGGCGATCACCGGCACGAAGCCCTCCAGGTCGCGCCCCTGGTCGAAGAAACGGTTATTGATGTGGCGGGCGGTGACCTTCACCAGCCCGTTGGCGAAAATCTGCGCATACACCTCGGCGTGCAGCCAGTTGTGGCGGTGCAGCCAGTAGCCGGCGTTATACCGGCCCGGATCGAACATCTCGTCCTCGCACACCTCGGTGACGCCGACGTACCCTGCGGCGCGGATGGCGGTGCACACCGGCCCGCTCCACAACTGCTCCACCTGCAGGAACTCCCACCAGTGAAAGCCGCCGTCCTCCAGCTCGATGCCCATGCGGATGCCCAGTTGCCGCCCGCCATGCTCGATCACCAGCTCGTTCACCTCGCGCATCAGCGCGCCGGTCTTCTTCTCTTCGATGACGATGGATCGCCAGCTCGGTCCCGCCCAAGTGGCATTCGAGTTCGGCGCCGCCGCCGGTTGCGCGGTCACCACCTCCGCGGTCGGAACCAGCCCCAGCACATCAGGCGCGCCGCCCTCGGCCAGCCCCATCACCAGCACCTGCCGCGGCTTGCCCGGCCCGGATGCGTGCTCGGCGGGGTACCAGGCCACCGGCACCACCTGGCACGTCATGCCGCGAAACGCCACCAGCGCATGGTCCTGCTCCGGCAGCGGAATCGATGCCAGCGCCACCCCGGCCTGCCGATCGAGATCGAGCGCCCGCAGTGTGAGCGCATCGACCCAGTGAGGAATCTCTGAGACATTGTCTTTCACCATCAGCGTGCGATCCTTTCATCGCGAGACGAATAACGTTCAGCCTTCGCTAGCTTCGAGAAAAAATATCCTTTCCCTGCCGGTTAAATTAATTGTTTATTCGAAAACTTTGCGCAGATCCGCCAGCCCCCCAAGCCTCTTTGAAGAACCTGCCACCGGCAAATACCCATTCCTCCCATTCGTCCCATTTTTCCCATCCCCCCACATCCAGGCCAGGCCCCCGGGCCGATCCTTGAAATGATGGCCCCGAATGTTATAATGATGTCAATCTCTCCTCGGGAGGCGCGTGATGCTCTGGAAACGGTTGATGGTGGTGTGTGCGGCCGCATTGCTGCTGGCGCGGCTCGCCGGCGCGGCAAGCCCGGAGGATGCGCTGCTGGCAAAGCTGCGCGCCCTCGGTCCGCAAGCGCGGGCGAAAACCGTGCAGGCGATGGCTGCCGTGAAGAACCCCCACCTCATCGGTCCGCTGGTCACGCTGCTCGCTGAAGCGGATGCCCCCTTCGCCACCACCACGAAGATCAACGGTGTCACCTACCTCAATGTGCTCACCGGCGCATTGCGTGGTTACGGGGATGCGGCGGTCACCCCGCTGGCCAATGCCCTGGGTACCGTGAAATCGGGGTCGAAACGCGCGCTGCTGATCGCCGCGCTGGCGGACACCGGCTCGCAGCGCGCCATCCGCCCGCTGATGGACCTGGTGCGCCGCGCTCCCGCCGGCGCGGCGCGCGGTTTTGAAGCGGAGCGGGTAGGCGCGGCATTGCGCAAGTTCGGCGATCCCGGCCTGAAGGCGCTGACCACGCTGCTGCGCGAATTGCCGGATGACCGGGCCGCCTGCATCGCCCTCTGCCGGTCGCTCCTCGACGCGGGCCCGCGCGCCATGGCCTATCTCACGCCGCTCATCAATGATCCGAAGGTGGGAGATTACGCGCGCTCGGCGCTGCAGGAGATCGGCCCGCAAGTGGTGCCGCTGACCATCAGCCTGCTGAAGGATCCGAAAAACGGGGCGTATAAATGGGCGGCGCGCACGCTGATCAAATGGGCCGACGCCCGTACGATGCCTTACCTCATCCAGATGCTCTCCGACCCCCTCCCGGAGATTCGCATGGAGGCGGCCTATGCCTTTGGCACGAACACGCTGCTCTCCAATAACGGTACCGTGCCCGAGGCCGCCGTCGAGCCGCTGGTCACGCTGCTGCAGGACCCGGACCCCGGCGTGCGCCAGGCCGCCATCTGGACGCTGCGCGGGGTGCGCGACCCCCGCGTAATCGCCGGTTTCCGCCTGCTCGTCAACGGGCTGAACGCCACCGACGCCACCCGCGCCGCCGTCGCCCTGGCGGGAATAAAAGATCCGGACTCCACCGCCTATCTGCTCTCGCTGGCAAACGTCGTGGACCATCCTGCCCGCAACAGCGTCGTGCTGGCGATGGCCCTCGCGAATGACCCGCGCGGCACGCAGGCGCTGCTGGCCCAGCTTGCCGATCCCGACCCCAACGTGCGCAATGGAGCGATGACCACCCTCGCCGAGCTCCGCGACCGAAACGCCGTCGCGCCGCTGGTCGAGACGCTGCTAAAAGAGAAGGACTGGACATCGCGCGCCGCCGCCGCGCGGGCACTGGGCTATTTCACCGACCCGCAAGCGGTCGACACCCTCCTCACCGCCCGCAAAGATCCCGACCGCAACGTGCGCATCGCCGCCGCCGAAGGCCTCGGTCGCACCAACGACCCGCGCGCGCTCGCGTCACTGCTCAACGCCCTCAATCTCGTCAACGAACGCGACGTCGCCCTGCTCGGCCTCGCGCAATCCACGAACCCGCAGGCGGTAGCCAAGCTGCTCTCCTACGCCAAAGGCAAGGATAGCACCCTCCGCCAGATCGCTCTCCAGGGCCTGGGCAACAGCGGCAGCCCGGACGCCGTCTCCGCGCTCATCGCCGCTTTGAAAGATCCACAGGAGCGCTACTTCGGCCTGCAAAAAATCGCCCCCCTGCGCACGGACGCCGCCACTGCGCTGGGTAAGCTTAACGACTCCCGCGCCGTCCCCGCCCTCCTCGCCGCCCTCACCGACCCCCACTCCGACGTCGTCGCCTCCGCCGCCGCCGCCCTCACCGCCCTCACCGGCCAGTCCTTCGGCTACGACGCCACCGCCTGGCGCGCCTGGTGGGCAGCGCAGGCGAAATAACGATGTGAATACCTAAATCATGTCTGCTGATGGAGTATAAGAAGGAAGACTGGAAGGATGGAAGACTGGATGGGTAATTGAGCTGAAAAGCCCATCCAATCTTCCATCCTTCCAATCTTCCATTCTTCCAATCTTCCAATCTTCCATCCTTCCATCCTTCCAATCTTCCTTCTCACACTCCATCGCAAAACTTGACCAAGCAGTAACGTTACTTCACGCCGAATTACAGGGGAGTTAGGCCTTCTCGAACAGCATAGAGCGTCAATTCGGCAATGCTGTGCAATTGTAATTTTGCACAGATATGCTTGCGGTGAGTTTCGGCAGTGCTGATGCTGATGCAGAGCTTATCCGCAATGGCGCGTGCTGTCGCGCCTTCGGCAGTCAATTGCAATATTTCACGTTCACGGACACTCAATTTCGAGAAGACCGATCTGTTATCGGCGCCCTTCAACTCGTAATGATGCTTCGTAAGCATGCCGGCCGATGACGGCATGGAAGTTTTATCACTGCCGGCAACCCATCGAATGGCTTGTACCAGGTTGGCGAACGTTGTTTGTTTCAGTAGATATGCGGAAGCACCGGCACGAAACATCGCTTCGATGAAATGGCGTTCCGAATGCGCGGAAGCACCGGCACGAAACATCGCTTCGATGAAATGGCGTTCCGAATGCGTGGAAAGCGCAATGATGCGCGTGTTCGGAGTGATCTGCTGCAAACGATGAGTGAGATCGATACCATTCAAGCCGGGCAATGTAATCTCGATTAATGCTACATCCGGATGAAAGTTCTCGGCAAGGTGCATGGCTGTGTGCCCATCTTCCACCTCGGCGACGACATGCATATCTCGCTGTCGTTCAATCATCTCACACAAGCATTCCCGCAGAAGTCTGTGATAATCAATAAGTTGAATATTGATCATATTTCCTTCCCTGATCGGTAGCCCGGTATAAAGTATTTGTACGGTTTTACAGTGTGCGCGTGTGCCAACTAGAATCAACTGCTTATCGAAGCAGCTTTATGAAACCGACAGGTGCGTCATGACCGGCAATTGGATAGCCGCGGGAGTCACCGCGAGCTGAATGGATCATGCAAGCGCCATGCTGTCTTCACTGTCGGCGGTGTTGAGGATGCATGTTCACGGAATTCGCGTCTGCAGTCACCTGGTGATTGCCGTAAGCAGAGCCTGATCATCAACGGTAAGGATTGGCTTCACGATCTTACGCCTTTCACATATGTAATCATCTGGATGACACTGGAGTCGGTGATCGCACCATCGTATAAGCAAGCGGAAAAACAGTCAGCAGCATAATTCTTCGTTCGCTTGGATTCACTATACGAATTTCCAATAGTCATCATTTTCGTGATTAGAGGAATGGGTTGACTCGCCTCATGTATATCAGTACTAGCGCCTGCCGCTATGTTTTGTTTGGTTGTATAGCTAGACAATACAACGATTCTACCTTCCTCCCGTGCTTTCAACCTTCCTTTTACTCTCCAGAAAATACTTGATTAAGTTACAGTAAGTGCTCTCGAGATGCCAGTCGCGAGAGCACTTGGGTTTCGCGATCCTCGTCCGGGGCAGGGAGGCACCGCTGCCGGGGACGCGTTCTCGCCGGGTTGGGGTGATCCGGAGATGCCAGTCCCCGGACCACCAGGGAAGGCGGTTCGTGTGCCGGACAGGGAGGCACCGCAGTCCGGCACGCGAGCCCGCCGAATCAGTTGCTGGTGACTGACGGAGTCGCCACCTCTGACAATGCCTGCGGCCGTTCGATAACCTCCTCCAGTGACAGGAGGATAATCAGGCGCTGATCCTGTTTGCCCACGCCGCGTACGAAACGGGCATCGATGGACTGCGCCATCTCGGACAGCGGTTCGATGGCGGCGACGGGCAAGTGCGTCGTCTCGGAGACCGTATCCACGATCAGGCCGATCAGCATATTGAACTGCTCCACCACGATCACCCGCGTGGCTTTCGTGGTTTCCGCATCCTGGAGCCCCAGGCGCATCCGCAGATCGACGATGGGGACGATAGTGCCACGGAAGTTCATGACGCCTTTGACGCAGGCCGCCGCGTGCGGCGTGCTGGTGATCTCCGGCATGCGGATGATGGTATTCACCGTTTCGATTTTGATGCCATACACCTCGCTTTTCAAGGTAAAGATGACCAGTTGCTCATCGACGCCGGTGGTAATCACGGTTTCCTGTACGGTTGACATAGTGTGTTCCTCACTTTCCGGGGGAAAGCCCGAAGGCCGACTTTCCCCCGTATACAGCGCGATCAGGCGGATTTCGCCACCCGCGCCCGCGAGCGCTGCGCACGGGCGGATGCCACCGGTCCGGTGGGCGTCTGCTTCAGATTCTCGCTGTAGCTGTCGTAATCCACCGTGAAGCGGTCGAGCATCTGCTTCGTCTGTTTGGAGAGATCGGCCAGGCTGGTGGTGGAGGCCGTCATCTCTTCTACCGACGCGTTCTGTTCCTGCGCCGCGGCGGAGAGCTCCTCGGCGACCGAGGAGGACTGTTCGATGCCGGCGGTGAACAGCTCGATGACCTTCATCACTTCGGTGCTGGAGGCGGTCATCTG
>Ga0172368_10000479_pt1 | contig 56792 bp, 48 predicted proteins | sample Lak11m_FD_114540 | JGI IMG/M metagenome (GOLD analysis project Ga0172368, IMG submission 114540) | Freshwater microbial communities from Kabuno Bay, South-Kivu, Congo - kab_022012_11m | ecosystem: Environmental > Aquatic > Freshwater > Lake | place: Democratic Republic of the Congo: South-Kivu... | reverse complement strand
TGAAAAGTGAAATTCCCATTCACCAATTCATTTATTTACCGCTTCACCGATTAACCCATTCACCTATTCCCCTTTGTGCCTTCTGCCTCTGTGCCTGCCTGCCCACCGTAGTCCCGTGCAACGGGACGAAGGTGGTTGCCTGCTGCCTATTGCCTCTTCACCGATTCACCCATCCACAGCCGCGCCGTAGTCCCGCAAGGGACGCAGGCGGGTTCACCCATCCACAGCCGCGCCGTAGTCCCGCAAGGGATGCAGGCGGGTTCACCCATCCACAGCCGCGCCCTAATCCCGCAAGGGACGCAGGCGGGTCGCCCATTCACACGCTGGCGAACGATTGCATCAGCTCATATATCTTCCGTGAGCGTTTCAGCTTGTTAAGTGCCTTGTCTTCAAGCTGCCGTATCCTCTCCCGCGACAAGCCGAAGCGCTGGCCAATTTCCTCCAGCGTATGCTCCGCATCGTCGCCGATGCCGTAGCGCATTCTTATGATTTCCTGCTCACGGGTTGCAAGCACCTGCAGGGCCTGGTCAGCTGTCTGCATGCGCTGTTCCCTCAATACCTCATCAAGCGGTGAAGATGCCGCCGGGTCCACGATAAAATACTTCAAAGGCCCGTCTTCTTTTCCCGCGGGGGTTTCCAAAGAGATAGTGTCCTGCAAAATCAGCTGCATCTGGTCAATATGGCGTGAAGAAATCCCCATTGCTTCGGCAAGTGATGCCAGCATTGGTTCTGCGCCGGTATCCTGGACGATCTGCCGGGTCAGCCTGCGCATTTTTTTACACCGCTCATTGATGTAAACCGGCAGGCGTATGCTGTTTTTCTGCGCGTCGATGCAGCGCACTATTGCCTGACGTATCCACCATGAGGCATAGGTACTGAAGCGCGCTCCCAGCCGGTAATCAAATTTCTCCGCTGCGCGCATCAGACCGATGTTGCCTTCCTGGATAATATCAGATATCGGCATCCCCCAGTGCAGGTAGCGTCGGGCTATGCCCACCACCAGGCGCAGATTTGATTTCACGAGACGGTTGCGCGCAGCCTGCGCCCGTGTTTCGGCTGCTTGTATTTCCTGCACCAGGCGCTGGAACTCTTTTTCTATTCTCATCTTCTGCCGGGTGCCGGCTCTTTTAAAGGAATTTATTTCCCTGAGAATCGCTCGCTCCTTGAGCACGCGAAGATTAACCCCCAAAACAGTGTCGCGTAACTCGTTTACCGCCTGCGCCTTGTTGCCGGAAAGCTTGCGACGCTCGTATGATCCTGGCACGCTCCGCTGTATTGAACGTTCAAATTTGCGTATCCTCCGCTGCAGTAACGCGGCGCTTACGCAGATTCTCACCTGCTGATGCGCATGTGCCGGGGCAGTCATAAGCCGCCGTTTACTGATCTGCTGCGCGATGAAAAGCATCAGCTGTTCGGTCAGCTCGTGCTTTTTTTGCTCCTGTTCTATGTTTTCCCTGCTCAACTCAAGCTCTTCGTGCGGTTTGAGCAGCACACTGGCACGCAGCTCCTTCAAATAGGGTGCCAGGACATCCTTATTATCCCGTGCATCTGCGGATGCCAGGTCGACGGGGACATCCTCAGCATGTTCAGTTGTTTCATGGACTGTGCTGATGAATGGTGCATTCTCACCAGCCTTGATTATCTCTTCCATTTTTGAATCAAATGCGTATACAGTTTCCACGTTTTACCCCCTTGCTGCATGTATTTCTTGTTAAAAGCGATTAATGAATACACATTCAAATAAATAAGTAACCAGCCTGCGGTGAGCGCAGTCGAACCGTTACCTGGGGTTCAGGATTCAGGATTCGGGATTCGTGACTCGGGGCTCGGGACTCGGGATCAGTGAAAGGTGGAATGTGGCACGTGAAAAGTGGAATTCCGACTCACCGACTCACCGATTCACCTATTCACCGATTCACCTGCCCCGAGCATGGTCGAGGGGCTTATTCACCTCAACTCTTTTGGTGCGGAACACGTATCACCAGTACCGGACACGACGCGAGCCGGATAACTTTTTCCGCCACCGAGCCAAATATGAAATGGTGAAAAGCCGATTCTCCGTGGGTGGCGATGACAATAATTTCCATCTTCTCCTCATCAGCAAACCGAACTATCTCATCTGCAGGATTGCCTGTTCTGAACACCGGCGTGATTTTCAACTCGCTGCCGCTCCGCGCGGCTACAGCCTTATCCAAAGCCGTGCGGGAGTATTCCATCAAGTCCTGCTCGTACGCGGGCAGCGTTACGTTCAACTCCGCGCTGAATACGGAAACCGGCTGTACAACGTGAATGGCCCATACTGCGCTGGAATCTTTTGCAGCCAGCTCCCGAACTATTTCAAATGTCCTGTATGACGCTTCGCTGAAATCAGTAGGCCAGAGGATTTTTTTTAACGGCAGCATGCGTACCCCCTCCTTTTCTCTAATGGTCGCATATGAGGCAGGAACGTGAAGCTGTTTTTTATTTACACCTCTATCTACTAAATTTTCAGCTATAATTACAATTTGCAGAAACACCCATTTTGGTGTGGTTAAAATACGTATATTTTCCATGAGTAGAAATACGTATGGGAGTTAAGGATACGGTGAATTGGTTAATCGGTGAGTCGGTTAATCGGTGAGTCGGTGAAGAGGCAATAGGCAGCAGGCAACCACCTTCGTCCCGTTGCACGGGACTACGGTGGGCAGGCAGGCACAGAGGCAGAAGGCACAAAGGCACAAAGGGGAATAGGTGAATGGGTTAATCGGTGAAGCGGTAAATAAATGAATTGGTGAATGGGAATATCACTTTTCACGTTTCACGTTCCACGTTCCACATTCCACCTTTCACTGATCCCGAGTCCCGAACCCCGAGTCCCGAACCCCGAGCCCCGAGTCACGAGCCCCGAGCCACTAACTATCGGACATAGGCTAAACTACATGTTTTTCTCTGAAACCAGGAGATAAATAAAAGCTTCCGTCACGTACCGTCTTGATGGCATTAAAAATCTCCGAGTCCATCTCGCCTTTAAGCAGGTACCCTTCAGCGCCACCTGCGATTGCATAGTCCAGATATTCCTTATTGTCGTAGATGCTCAGGAACATGACTTTCACCGTCGGGTACACCAGTTTGATCTGCCGGGCGGTCTCAATTCCGCCTAAGTATGGCATGGATATATCAAGAATGACAAGTTGCGGCAGCGTGTGCTGCTGGTCATTAAGCTTATACAAATAGCCAAGCAGTTCCAGTCCATTAGCTGCCTCTCCGGTAATTTTAAATTCAGGCTCTGTTTCAATATAATGTTTCAGTTCGTCCCGAAGCAGCGGGTTGTCATCGGTCAATACAATGCGGTATATGTTCTGCTCATTCACCTTTTTTGACATCGGAAAACATATTCTCCTGCGGTCGTTTTGCAAAATGTAGCAAAGTGCAAATAGAATTTCCATCAGCAGAAATACGCATTTTGATATGGGTAAAAATACGCATAGAAATTATGTCAACACCTGCATTGCTGTGCATGAAACCATTGAATCACGCTTTTTGTCCTTGTTTTTTTATGGGGCCTGTACTATTTTTTTGTTATTAGCTGCATACTTATACGTACCGTGCTGACATCATGTTTAACGTAACCTCCCTGAAATCACGGCAGGATATTACCTGCAGGAAAACTGCCGGCTACGATTTATTTACCCTGATTGCTCACTTCTTTATACGTATTTCCCACGGTATCATTGGGGCAGTAAAACAGCCGTGCACCGTGCTTCACGAGAAGCCCCGGATATTGTTTTGGGCGGAGGCAAGAATACCATGAAGAAAATTAAATCAGGCTCCCGCAAAGCAGCAACGCTTCAGAAGAAAAACGAAAAGCGGCTTGCCGGGAAAGGCACGAACGTTGAACAGCTTTCAGACATTGATACCCGACGGTTAATTGACGAGATGCAGATGCATCAGAATAAGCTTGAGACGCAGCATGAAGAACTGCCCAGCAGTCAGGCAGTGGTGCAAATCATGGCGTTGTTGCCCGAGGAGAATCCCAATCCGGTCCTGTGCGCGGACATAACGGGGCGCATCCAGTATGCCAATAAGCCCGCCACGGAGATGCTCGCGCAGATGGGCTTGTCGCCCGAGGGACCCCTTCCTGATGTGCTTCTGCGTGGTATTAGCCTGGTCATCGCCGATGCTGTTATGCACGAAATAGAACTGCCTTTTGGGTCAAATCGTTTTTTTTCTTTTGAGCTGGTCCCCAACATTAATGACGGACATGTCAATCTCTATGGATATGACATAACAGATCGTAAAACATCCGAGCATGCGCTGCGCGAAAGCGAGCAACTGTACCGCGCTATCGGTGAGTCTATTGATTATGGCGTATGGGTGTGCGAACCGGACGGCCGTAACATTTACGCCAGCGAATCGTTTTTGAACCTTGTGGGGCTTACACAGGAGCAGTGTTCGAATTTTGGATGGGGGGATGTGCTGCACCCGGATGATGCTGAACATACAATAGCTGCATGGCAGAAGTGCGTTAGGACCGGAGGGAACTGGGACATCGAGCATCGCTTTCGCGGTGTGGATGGTCAATGGCATCCGGTCCTTGCCCGCGGCGTACCGGTCCTCGATGAACAGGGCCGCATTACCAAGTGGGCGGGCATCAATCTCGACATAAGCAGGCTCAAGCGGGCGCAGGACGAACTGCAAGCGGCAAAAGACAAGCTGGAGCTGCGCGTGCAGGAACGGACCGCTGAGCTGGCACAGGCGAACAAAGCCCTGCAGCTGGAAATACAGGAGCGGCAGCGCATTCATGATATCGTTTTTAAGCAGTCGCAGCTTCTGGATACATTTTTTACCCACACCATTACACCTCTGGTGTTTTTTGACCGTAACTTCAACTTTATACGGGTCAATGAAGCGTATGCCCTGGCATGCCGGCGCGATGTCCAGGAATTCCACAGCCGAAACTATTTTGAATTATACCCTGATCAAGGGCTCCGGAAAATATTTGAAAAGGTGCTGGCTGACCGAGAGGTTTACCAGGCTTTGGCACGACCCTTTGTGTTCCCCGATCACCCGGAGTGGGGTGTCACCTACTGGGACTGGACCCTTACGCCGCTCATAAATGAGGCAGATGAGGTGGAATCCCTGGTTTTTGCGCTGAAGGATGTCACTGAACGGATACGGTCAGAGGAAGCCGTCAAGGCCGAGCACGCGTTCCGCAAGGCTATCGAGGACGCAATTCCGTCAGGCATCGCCATAGTTGATTTGAACGGCCGCCTGAATTACGTTAATGATTCGTTCTGCGCCATGGTCGGTTGGACGGCGAACGAGTTGCTGGGGGCACTGCCGCCGTTTGCGTTCTGGCCGATGGAGGAGCTTGAAGGCAACGCACTGGTTTTTCGACGTTTTCTCTCCGGAGAGCAAACCGGAAACTGCGAAATCCGGTTTCAGAAACGCAACGGTGAGCGGATTGATGTCTTTTTTACAGGTTCTCTGCTGAAAGATTCACGGGGCTCTGTTTTCGGTCTTCTGATATCTTTTAACGACATCACTGAGTTTAAAGAAGCGCAACGCAAGCAGCAGCAGGTAGCGGCAGAAATACATGACTTGTATAATAATGCGCCCTGCGGTTACCACTCACTCGACCGTGACGGCATCTTCATCAGCATTAACAATACCGAGCTCCAGTGGCTCGGCTATTCGCGTGATGAAGTCATCGGCGCCAAAAAGTTCATCGACCTGCTCACGCCGGCAAGCCAGCGGATATTCAGTGAGAGTTTCCCGCGTTTCAAGGAGCGTGGATATGTGCGCGACATCGAATTCGAGATGGTCCGCGGAGACGGCACCATACTCCCGGTTCTGCTGAACGCCACTGCGGTCACGGACAATGAGGGCAATTACCTGATGAGCCGCTCCACCATCTATGACATTACCGAGCGCAAACAGGCACGGCAGTCTCTTGAGGCGGCGGCGCTCTACAGCCGCAGCCTCATCGAGGCAAGCCTTGACCCGCTGTTCACTATCAGCCGGGACGGCGTAATCATGGATACGAATACGGCAGCCGAGCTTGCCACCGGCATGCACCGCGAGGGGCTTATCGGATCTGATTTTGCGGGCTATTTCACAGAACCGGAAAAGGCCCGCGAAGCATATCAGCAGGCGTTTTTGAACGGATTTGTTCATGACTACCACCTGGGGCTCAGAAACCGCACGGGCACTGTCACAGACATTTTGTACAATGCCGCGGTATATAAAAACAGCGCCGGTGAAATTGAGGGAGTATTTGCCGCCGCCAGGGATATAACCGAGCGGAAGCGCATGGAAAGCGCGCTCTTAGAAAGTGAGCAGCGTCTTAAGGCGGCCCATAGCATTGCCCATCTCGGCAGCTGGGAGTGGAATATTGAGAACGGCGAGCAGCTGTGGTCTGAAGAAATGTATCGGATATTCGGCTACGATCCGCAGGCCATTACCGTGCCCCATGATAGCTTATTTGAAATGGTTCATCCTGATGACAATGATTATGTTACGCAGTCAGTCCGGGAGGCGCTGGAAACAGGAACTGTTTATAATGTCGATTTCAGGATCATCCGTCCCGATGGCGAGGTGCGTTATTTGAATTCCCAGGCTAAGCTGTACATGGATGAACTGGGGAGCCCCCTGAGAATGATGGGCTCGGTGCTTGACATTACGGACAGAAAAAACATAGAAAGAGAGCTGCAAGAATCCGAACAGCAGCTTCGTTTTCTTTCCGCACAGCTTTTGACCGCCCAGGAGATGGAACGCAAGCGCATTGCCGGAGAAGTGCACGATGAGCTGGGCCAGACCTTGACCGTGCTCAAGCTCAGGCTGCGTTCTATCGAAAAACAGCTGCGGGAGGATCAAAATAAAGTCAAGGGGGAGTGCCTTGACCTTTTAGGGTATGCGGACGGGATTCTTAAAAGCGTACGCCGGATTTCCCGCGACCTGACTCCCTCCGTGCTTGAGGACCTCGGACTGTCCGCCGCGGTGCGCTGGCTGGTAGATAATTTTAAAAACAATCTCGATATTAAAATTGATCTGAAGGCCGACAATGTAGATTCCCTAATGCCCAAAGACCTGCAGATAAATATCTACCGCATCCTGCAGGAATGCCTGACCAACAGCGGCAAGCACGCAAATGCTGAAAACATTACGGTTTTAATCCGGCAGCATGATGACCGGACGGTATTTATGGTGGAAGATGACGGCACTGGGTTTGACGCGGAGCATATTTTAAACTCAGGTGCAACGGCCAAAGGTTTGGGCTTTACAACCATGCGGGAGCGTGCTCTGTTATTGGACGGAACACTTGACATAGAAAGCCAAGAGGGAAATGGCACCAGAATAACTCTGCAGATTCCTCTGTCAAAAAGTTCGGATTCTCTTAGTTGAGAAGGAGGGTATAGTACCATGGATGCTTACCGTATTATTCTGGCCGATGATCATCCGCTGCTGCGGCAGGGTTTAAATAAAATAATACAGGAAAATTCCGCGCTACAGGTTATCGGGGAAGCATCTGACGGCATGGAGCTGCTCAAACTGCTGCCTAAAGTAAACCCTGATATGATTATTATTGATATATCCATGCCGAATCTGAGGGGCATTGAGGCAATACCGAGAATCAAAGCAATGCATCACCGGGTAAAGATTCTTATCCTTACCATGCACGGGGACAAGGAATATCTCTGCCAGGCAATCGCGGCCGGCGCCGACGGGTACCTGCTGAAAGAAGACGCGGACAGCGAGCTTTTTAAGGCCATTGAAACAATCCGGCAGAATAAGATGTATATATCTCCGCTGCTCAATGATTTAACCAGGGAGGACTGGGCCGAGCGCTGCCGCATGAAGGACAAGCCGTTAGCGGTAAAAACTCTGACACCCCGTGAGCGGGAAATTATAAAGCTGATTGCCGACGGTAAATCCAGCAAAGAGATTGCCGACATCCTGTTCATCAGCTACCGCACTGCGGAACGACACCGCTCCAATATCATGGGCAAATTCGGCCTGAAAAAAACCGCTGACCTGGTTAAATTCGCTCTTGAAAAAGGGTATGTTTAATTCGGGGATCGGGACTCGGGGATCGGGACTCGGGGTTCGGGATTATTCGGGGTTCGGAACTCGGGATCAGTGAAAGGTGGAATGTGGAACGTGAAAAGTGAAATTCCTATTCACCAATTCATCGATTGGCATTCTACAATCTAAAATCTACAATCCTCTATTCACCCATTCCCTTTTGTGCCTCTGTGCCTTATGCCCTTTTACTCTTACCCACCCGCAACCGCGCCCTAATCCCGTAAGGGACGCAGGCGGGTTCACCGATTCACCGATTTTTATTCCTCATTCTGCAATCTGCATTCTGCAATCCCAATTCACCCACTCGCCGATTAACCGATTCACCCATTAACCGTTAACAGCGTATCCCTGAGAGTCTCTTCAGAAACCCCCTCAATCCGCAGCACCTTATGACGCGAAGTCTGCCCCCTGATGATGGTTACCTGCCGGCGCGCAATTTTCAGTTTTTTGGCGATGAATTGACAGCACTGAATATTTGCTTCGTTGTCAACCGGAGGGCTGGTGAGCTTTACGCGGAGCGCGTTATTGTGGATACCGCTGATTTCGCAGCGTGAAGAGCGAGGGACGACGGAGACGGACAGTTCGATACCTCTATCTGTTGTGCAAAATATTGCTTCATTGACTTTCAAATGCTGGTGCCCTCTGTCAGGATAATGACAAATGCCAAAGCCCAAATGCCAAAACAATGGCAAAATCAAATGTCAAATGAATGTGTAAATTTCAAATGCCATAGTCATAGACATTTGGGTTCCGTTTATAATTTGAGCTTTGTCAATTGATATTCGTGTAATTTCATTTGTCATTTGGATTTTGGAATTTGGCATTGTTATGTTCCCCTCCGAGCATACTCAGATAGTTTTCAAGAAGAGCTTTGAGGGATGCCTCGAACTGCGCCCGCTTCTGCACCATGGTGTTTATCTCCTGCTGCAGGGCCGAGCACTGCTGACGAACATCGGCAATGATCTTGTCCGCATCGAGCTGCGCGCCGGAGATAATCAGCGACGCCTCCTTGTGAGCATTTTCCTGCATATCGCTGCCTATCTTCTTCGCGGCGGCAAGCGCTTCATATAATTTGCTTTCATTTTCCCGGTATTCGGCAAGCTCCTTGCGCAGCTCGCGTACCTCCTTATTAAATCGCGCGTGCTCCTCCACGATTTGGTTATACTCCCTGGCTGCTTCTTCCAGAAAATCATCCACCTGGCTGATGTCATAGCCCCTGAAGCGGATGGAGAATTCCTTTTGCATAATATCAGCCGGAGATATTTTCAGCTCCCGCTCCGGTTTTTCTTCATCGTCAAACAGTATCTTTTCGTCAACCATGGTCATCGCAGCCTCATGGCAATTTCCTGGAGCGTGCCCACCAGAAAACTGTCGAGAAAAATGATTATCATAAATATTATGATCGGTGTTATATCAAGCGTCCCCAGTCTCCAGAATGGGATATAGCGCCGCACGCGATACATCACCGGCTCGGTTGCCTGGTAAAGAAAATTAACGATCGGGTTGTACGGGTCCGGACTCACCCATGAAAGAAGCGCCCGCGCCACTATCAGCCACATATAGATGTTCAGAGCATAATGGAGGATAATGGCAACGGCTTTGAGGAGGTTGGCAAAGATGAACATAATGTGCTCCGCAAGCTAAATAGTTTTCAGTTGTCAGCGTTCAGCTTGAACATGGCTGATTGTAAAAGCTGATGGCTGATAGCTGTGTGCTGACGGCTATAACGTCATTTGACATTTTATTATATACCCACATTCCGGTCATATATTATTTTCAGCCCTTTAAGCGTCAGGAGGTCATCCACTTCGTTTATGGTCTCGGAGTGCGCGGCGATCAGCGGCGCAAGGCCTCCGGTCGCAACCACGTACGGATCGGTCTGAACTTCCTTTTTCATCCGGTTCACCAGGCCGTCCACTAGGCCGATGTAGCCGTAGACAAGACCTGACTGCATGCTGCTGATCGTGTCTTTTCCCACCACCTGCTTCGGGTTTATAAATTCCACCCGCGGCAGCTTTGAGGCTTTCTGGAACAGCGCTTCGCTCGATATGCTGATGCCGGGAGCAATGGCCCCGCCCCGGTATTCACCCTCAGGCGAGATATAATCAAAGGTGGTAGCGGTGCCGAGGTCAATGATAATAAGGCTTCTCTGATATGTCGCATAGGCGGCTACGGCATTGACGATGCGGTCTGCACCCACTTCCCGTGGATTATCGTACGCAATGGGCATGCCCAGGTTTATATCCGGCCCGACAAACAGGGGCTCGATATGGAAATAGGCTTTGCACATCTGCTCCAGTGTCGGTACCACCGGAGGCACAACACAGGAGATGATGATCGCCCTGATGTCCTCACGCGCTATGCCCCGGGATGCGATAAGGCTCTGCAGGAGCATGCCGTACTCATCCGTTGTCTTGTCTTGGTCAGTCATGACCCGCCAGTGCGTGACCAGCGTGTCATCCTTATAAATGCCCAGCACGATATTGGTATTGCCGACGTCGAAGACTAAGAGCATGGTTATAAACCTGACACCCAGTATTTACAGAAGCAATGAAGTTCAAAATAATGTCAAATGTCAAAACTCAAATTACAAATGAAACCTAAATGAATTAATGCCAAAGTGTAGTTTTTTCAATCATTGATACTTTGACATTCCTTTGACATTTGTAATTATCAAAATTTATTTCTTTGGAAGCAAAATAGAAGAAAATATTAGTGTTAATTCTTGCGCTTCATTCCAGAGGGTTCTGCATTCCTCTTTCTTCTCGGGATTGGCTTTTGCAAGCATCCTCAGCCAGTGCTTCGTCTCCTTTGATTCCTTTTTGCTCAAGGCAATTTTATGTCTGAAATCTTTTTTAGATTCTGCTCCGTCAGCCTCCATATAATTTGCTCCAATGCTGGTGGCTGAGCGCACTATCTGAGAGATTAACGCATCGTTCACCTTATCCTTTGACAGTGTTCTTACAAATCCTATTATGCTTTCTCCGAAACGAGCCGTCCTTTCCTCAAGATCATATTTTTTATCATTGGGCCTTTGACATTCATTTGGCATTTGAGTTTTGACATTTATCATTAGAACATATCATCCCGGCATTCAGCTTACGGCTTTCAGCTATATGGATACTCAAATATACTCCTGATGTGAAAGCTACACTGCTTCAATTTCCATGCTGATATCAACGGCACGGGCCGAATGGGTGACGGAGCCAACGGAAATATAGGTTACGCCGGTCTGCGCGACTGCTTCGATATTCTCCAGCGCTACATTGCCGGACACCTCAAGGGGAATGCCGCCGCCGGCAATCTCAACCGCTTTTTTGATATCATCGATGGACATGTTATCGAGCATTATCATCTCAGGCCCGGCATCAAGGGCTTCGATGAGCTCCGGGATGGTGCACACTTCCACCTCTATTTTGAGCAGCGGGCTCCTGGCTGCCTGTGCCTTTTTAATCGCCTGCGTTATGCCTCCGCAGGCTGCTATATGATTGTCCTTGATGAGGATGCCGTCAAAAAGGCCCATTCGGTGGTTGAGGCCTCCCCCTATGCGGACAGCTTCCTTTTCCAGCATCCTCATGCCGGGCGTTGTTTTCCGGGTGTCAAGAAGTACTGTTTCATACGGCTTGATCCGCTCCACGAACTGCGCGGTTCGCGTTGCCACACCGGAGAGGTGCTGAAGCAAATTGAGCGCTGTTCGCTCCCCGGTCAGCAGTGAAGCAAAAGGACCCTGCAGCTCCGCAATGAGCGCACCTTTTTCAATGAACTCCCCGTCCTGCTCAGCAAATAGGAACTCGATCCCGGAGGTGAGCAGCTGAAATACCCTCTTAAACGGCGCCATGCCGGCCACTACCAGCTCTTCCTTTGCCAGCACCGTTGCCCTGCCCTGCAGGCCGGTGTCAACAAGGTACGCAGTGGTTTTATCACCGGCCCCGATATCTTCCTTCAGGGCCATGATGATAAGATCATCCAGTTTTAAGTTTTCAAAAGTGTCTTCTGTCATGTGCGCAGCCGTGCTATTCTGTCTATATTTTCCTGCAGACGTGCTTCCCGTTCTTTCAAGGTTTGCGCCCTGGCTTTCTCCTTTTTTATTACTTCCTGGGGCGCGCGGTCAAGAAAATCCCGGTTTGCGAGCTTTTTGTTTATAAAAGCGAGATCATCCAGCACTTTTTTCATCTCCTTCTCAAGCCGTTTTTTCTCCTCGCTGAAATCAACCAGCCCCTCAAGCGAGAGAAACAGCTCCGCGCCGTCAATAACCGCAGCCACTGCTGATTCCGCTTTTTTGAAAGTCCGGTGAACAGCAACAGATTTTAGGCCTGCCAGCGTGCAGACCATAAGGGCATGGCCCTGCAGGGTGTCCATGACCGCGTCGCTGTGGCAGAGCACGTCCGTGTGCGGCCTGCCGGCAGGTGAAATATTCATTTCGCTGCGCAGGTTGCGCAGGGCGGTCACTGCCTGAATAATGATCTCCATCTCTTTTTCCGCCGCAGCGTCAATCTCCCCTGCAGCGGCCTGCGGAAACAGGGCAACGGTTATACTGCCGGAGCATCCCGGAAGCTGCTGCCAGATTTCTTCTGTCACAAACGGCATGACCGGATGCAAAAGCTCAAGAGCGGTCCTCAGAACCCGCACCCCGCATCTTTGCGCCATGGCCCGCTCGGTCGCGTTTTCCTTCTGGTACAGCGACGGCTTTATCATCTCCAGGTACCAGTCGCAGTACTCGTGCCATATAAACTGATAGAGGTGATGCGCTGCTTCATTGAATTTATAATCATCAAAGGCGGTTGCTACATTCTCAATAAGATGATTCATCCTGCTGATGATCCACCGCTCCCTCAGCCCCATGGGCACTGCTTTTTCTGCGGACGGGCTGTAATCATCCAGATTCATCAGCACGAAGCGGGCCGCGTTCCAGAGCTTGTTCACGAAGTGGCGGTAGCCCTCGATGCGGTCCTCGGCAAGCCGAATGTCCCGGCCCTGGGCCGCCATCGCCGCCAAGGTGAAGCGGAAGCTATCGGTGCCGAACTTGTCTATGACTTCAAGGGGGTCAATGACGTTGCCCTTTGATTTGCTCATCTTCTGGCCTTCCACGTCCCTGACCAGCGCATGGATGTAGACATCCCGGAACGGCACCTGCCCCATGAATTTCAGACCCATCATCATCATGCGCGCCACCCAGAAAAACAGGATGTCAAACCCGGTAACCAGGCATGCGGTAGGATAGAAGGTGGCGAGCTCCGCGGTCTTTTCCGGCCAGCCGAGGGTTGAAAACGGCCACAGAGCGGAGCTGAACCAGGTGTCCAGCACATCGCTTTCCTGTTCAATTTTTTTACTTCCGCAGTGGCCGCATGATGTCGGATCAGTGCGCTCCACCGTTATCTCCCCGCAATCTTCGCAATACCAGGCTGGTATGCGGTGACCCCACCAGATCTGCCGCGAAATGCACCAGTCCCGGATATTGTTCATCCATTCAAAATAGGTCTTTTCCCAAGCCTGGGGGATGATCCGGGTCTCTCCTTTTTCAACCGCCTCGATAGCTTTTTTCGCCAGCGGCTTCACGTTGACGAACCACTGCATGGAAAGGTTCGGCTCAACAATATTTTTGCAGCGGTAGCAGTGGCCGACAAAATGGCGGTAAGGCTCGATTTTCAAAAGCAGGCCCTGTTCTTTCAGGTCCTCAAGCACTTTTTTACGTGCATCAAAGCGGTCAAGCCCCTGGTACTGTCCGGCTTCTTCAGTCATGGCGCCGTCTTCACCGATAACCTTCACCAGAGCAAGGCCGTGCTTCTGCCCGATTTCAAAGTCATTGGGGTCATGCGCCGGGGTTATCTTCAAAGCGCCGGTGCCGAACTCCAGGTCAACATACGCGTCCCCTATCACCGGGATGGGCCGATTCATAAGGGGCAGGATTACATCGGTGCCAATCCAGTCCTTGTAGCGCTTGTCTTTCGGGTTTACCGCTATGGCTGTGTCGCCGAGCATGGTTTCGGGCCGCGTTGTGGCCACGGTCAGGAACCTGTTGCCGTCCGGGGACGGGTATTTGATATGATAGAGGTTTCCGTCTATCTCATCATGCTCCACTTCAAGGTCGGACAGCGCGGTGTGACAGCGCGGGCACCAGTTGATAAGCTTTTTCCCCCGATAGATGAGCCCTTCCCGGTACAGGCTGACAAACACCTCCCGCACCGCCCGCGACAGGCCTTCATCCATGGTGAACCGTTCCCGCGACCAGTCGCAGGACGCGCCGAGGCGCATGAGCTGCTTGATGATGATTCCGCCGTACTGCTCCCGCCACGTCCACACCCGCCGGACAAATTCCTCTCTGCCCAGGTCAAAGCGGCTCTTGTTTTCCGCGGCAAGCTCCCGCTCCACCACGTTCTGTGTCGCGATGCCGGCGTGGTCGGTTCCGCACTGCCAGAGGGTTTTAAACCCCTGCATGCGCTTGAAACGGATCAGGATGTCCTGCAGCGTATTGTTCAGCGCATGGCCCATGTGCAGCAATCCGGTCACATTGGGCGGCGGTATTACAATGCAGTAGGGCTCAGTCGTCCGGTTCATATCCGGCTTGAAGTACCCGTTGTCAAGCCAGAACTGGTACCACCTGCTTTCAACCTCATGCGGTTCGTATGATTTGGGTAAAAAACTATTTTCCATGGAAACCTTTTTACAAGATGACAGAAATCAGACTTTCAGAAGACAGACACGAGCACAGCAAAAAATTGCTTCACTATCGTCTTATGTCTGACTGTCCGTATTCTGTTTTTCGAGTTAAACTTTTTGAGAAGCCACTAATCATAGCAGCTATTTCATCTGCTTCAGCAACTAACCTGTTAAACGCTTCCTTATCACAATAGTGCAGTTTTAAGGCAATCTCAAGACATGCAATAACTTCATAGGTAGACCGCAGTGCAATCTCAAGAAATCTGCTAAATTCCTTTTCTGAGTTATTGCTGCTGCCTTCAGCAATATTGAGTGATATTGACAGTACCGCTCTTCGTATTTGACTGGTCAATCCGTATAACTCTTCTTTTGGAAACAGCCTGCTCAGCTTATAAATTTCTACCGCATATTCTATTGCTCGCTGATATATTTGCAGATTTCTAAAATTGTGCTTTTTCAACTGCTCTCTCTATTCTCTATATCTGTCCTCTGTCCTCTGCCTTCTGCCTTCTGTCCTATCTCTCCCTATATTCCCCGAACACGCCGCGCAGCGTGTCAGCAATCTCGCCCAGCGTCGCGTAGATCTTTACCGCTTCAAGCGTCGGCGGCAGCAGGTTTGCGCTGCCCTGGGCGGCTTCCTTCAGCTTCGCCAGAGCTGCCTGGACTTTCACGTTATCCCGCCCGGCTTTCACCTTTGCAAGCTTTTCCTTCTGGAACTTTTCCTTTGCAGGATCAACGCGCAGAAGATTCGCCAGGGGCTTTTCCTCAACCGTAAACTTGTTCAGGCCGACCACAACCTGCTCGCCTTTTTCTATGTCCTTCTGATACTGGTAAGCACTGTTCTGGATTTCATTCTGCATGTAGCCGGTCTCGATTGCCTTGATCACGCCGCCCATCTGATCAATCTTTTCAATATATTTCTGCGCCTTCTCCTCGATCTGCGCGGTGAAAGACTCGATCATGTATGAGCCGGCCAGCGGGTCAATGGTATCCGCAACTCCTGTTTCATTGGCAATGATCTGCTGGGTCCTGAGCGCCACGCGCACCGCCTCTTCCGTCGGCAGGGCCAGCGCCTCGTCAAAGGAGTTGGTGTGCAGCGACTGGGTGCCGCCAAGCACTGCGGCAATTGCCTGGAAGGCAACGCGCACAACATTATTAAACGGCTGCTGAGCGGTCAGCGTGCACCCCGCGGTCTGGGTGTGGAATCGCAGCATCAGCGAACTCGGGCTCTTGGCCTTGAAGCGCTCCTTCATGATGCGCGCCCAGAGCCTGCGAGCTGCCCGGAACTTGGCAATCTCTTCAAGAAAGTTGTTATGGCAATTAAAGAAAAATGAGAGCCGCGCGGCAAACGCGTCAACATCGAGCCCGGCCTTTATTGCCGCATCAACATAGGTGATGCCGTCCGCCAGGGTAAAGGCCACTTCCTGCACCGCCGATGACCCTGCCTCGCGCATGTGATAGCCGCTTATGCTGATGGTGTTCCACTGCGGCACCTGCTCCTTGCAGAAGGCAAAGATGTCGGTAACAATCCGCATCGACGGCGCCGGCGGATAAATATAGGTGCCGCGGGCAATGTATTCTTTCAATATATCATTCTGAATGGTGCCCTGCAGTTTTTTTGCTGCCACGCCCTGCTTATCGGCAACCGCAATATACATGGCGAGAAGCGTTGCAGCAGTTGAGTTGATCGTCATGGAGGTGCTTACCTTGTCAAGCGGAATGCCGTCGAACAAAATCTCCATGTCCTTCAGCGAATCGATGGCAACGCCCGTTTTACCCACCTCGCCGAAGCTCAGCTCGTGATCAGAGTCATAGCCGATCTGGGTTGGCAGGTCGAAAGCTACACTTAGCCCCGTCTGACCGTGTTCCAAAAGATACTTGTAGCGCTTGTTGGTATCCTCGGCCATGCCGAAGCCCGCGTACTGGCGCATGGTCCAGTACCGTCCGCGGTACATGGTCGGCTGCACGCCGCGGGTATACGGAAATTCGCCGGGAAACCCTAAGTCCTTAAGATAATCGACATGTTCGACATCCGCAGGGGTAAAGAGGCGTTTGAACTCGATGTTTGATGTGGTGTTGAAAACCGCTTTCCGTTCAGGAAATTTACTCAATGCCTTATTAACCTTACTCTCTTCCCACTGTTTGAACCGCTCTTTTAAATCGCTCATTATTACCTCCCTGACGAGTGTAATCATCAAAAGTTACAGCTGTTAATTCTTTTTAGTTTGATATTCTTAAATAAGATTTATTTTGCTTGGAAGTTAGGAATAATATCTATAAAAGGCGGCAAAAGTCAAACGCCTTTTTCATTGCAAAAAATTGTGTTTTATTTAATTGTTATAATGGGTATAATATGAGTCCTAACTCGAACAGGCTGGCACCAACGTTAACCGCAAAGACTAAAAAAGAAACAAGAAGATTTAATCTGAAACTCAGGAACTCACAAAGATAAAAACACTATTTCCCTGATTTCTCGAGTTCCATATTTTTAATTTTCCTTTTCATTTTTACTGGAAATTTAGTCTTAAGAGACTACGCATCGTCTGGGACTGCCCGCGGAAGATGAGACCTCTGCGGGGCAGTTAAAAATAAAGTAATCATAGCATGTTATAAACATCGACAATTTTTTAGCGCCGTAAACGCCTAATTATCCGGTGCTGCTATATGGAACAAAGAAGAATCCACGCAATCAAAGAAGCCCGGAGTGAGGGCACAGGCCCGGTAGTCTACTGGATGAGCAGGGACCAGCGGGTACATGACAACTGGGCACTCTTATATGCTCAAAGCCTGGCCATTGAGTACAAACTGCCGCTCATTGTTGTTTTCTGTCTGGTACCGGAATTCTTACATGCCAGCGTAAGACACTATGCTTTCATGATAAAGGGGCTCAAGGAGGTAGAAGCGGAACTCGCTGAAAAAAACATCGGCTTCTTCCTCCTTGCCGGCTCCCCTGAAAAAGAAGTTTCCGGCTTTATTAATAGGCACCGGGCTAATACCCTGATTGCGGACTTTGATCCGCTGCGCATTAAATACCAATGGAAAAACAACGTAACGGAGCGAATTGCTGTCCCGTTTTATGAAGTTGACGCCCATAACATTGTCCCCTGCCGGTCTGCCTCCCTTAAACAGGAATACGGTGCCTATACGCTGCGGCCGAAAATAAACCTGCTGCTGGCGGAATTCCTGGATGATTTTCCCCCGCTGAAGAAACACCCGTTTTTATTTTCTTCTCATGATAATAAAAGTGATTGGGAAAAAGCTCTCGTGTCCCTGAAAATTGACCATGCTATCGGGGAGGTGAACTGGCTTAAGCCTAGGGAGCAATCCGCCCGTAAAGCTTTAATGGATTTTCTGAAGAAACGCCTGCAGCATTACGACCAACAAAAAAACGATCCCACCCTGGATGGCCAGTCAAATCTCTCCCCGTACATTCATTTTGGCCAGGTTTCCGCACAGCGCGTTGCTTTGGAGCTGAAACGGCTGGCAGGCAAGACAGAAGAAGCTAAAGCATTTTTTGAAGAACTGATAGTAAGGCGAGAGCTGTCAGACAATTTCTGTTTTTACAACCCGCATTATGACAACACGGCTGGTTTCCCTGAGTGGGCGCGCAGTAGTCTTAAAGAGCACCGCCGCGACCGCAGGGAATATATTTATACTGCCGGGGAATTTGAGAATGCCGCAACGCATGATGACCTCTGGAACGCCGCCCAAATAGAGATGGTCGAGCGCGGCAAAATGCACGGCTATATGCGCATGTACTGGGCAAAGAAGATTCTTGAGTGGACGGAAACGCCCGAGGATGCCATGGAGATTGCCATATCTCTTAATGACAAATACGAGCTTGACGGACGCGACCCGAACGGCTATGCCGGCATTGCCTGGTCAATCGGCGGCGTGCATGACCGTGCCTGGGGCGAACGGCCGGTGTTCGGGAAAATTCGCTATATGAGCTATAACGGCTGCAGGTCAAAGTTCAATGTTAAGGCATATATAGAAAAATATAAACGGTAGCTGTCAGCATTCAGCCGGCAGCTTTCAGCAGATGGACATGGTCTATATTTATTGTTGATAATTAAGGGGTTAATAATAAACCATGATCAGGATTCTCAATAATATTTTAGCTCTTTTTACCGGTAAGCCGCAGATCGCCGAAAAACAGCGCTCTCAGGAAACCTTAAACCTCATTCTCAGGCGCCGCAGTTGCAGAGCCTTTAGTGACGAGGAGATTGACCAGGATGATATGCAGGCCATCCTTGAAGCCGGTCGCTTTGCGCCGAGCGCGGTGAACCTGCAGACTTGGAGCTTCATAACCTTTACCCGGAGTGAGTGGCGGGAGAAATTTGACCGGCCCATCCCCTTTAACGGTATGCAGGCTGTTGTAATCTGCGCAGACATGCACAGGCTGAAAAATCATTTCCCGGATTTAAAAGACACGCCGTATGTAAATATCTCTTTTGCATTATTTAACGCGGGCCTTGCTGCAATGAACATGACCCTCGCCGCTGAAGCGCTCGGGTTGAAAAGCATCATGCTTTCGGAGACCGGTAAAACCGGTCTTCTTGATTACGCATACTTGAAAGATAAACTCCATCTTCCGGACGGCGTGATACCATTGACAACGCTGGTGGTCGGCAGAGCTAAAGGAGAGAAGGCGGGGATTCCTCCCCGGCAGCCCTGGAAGGCAATGGTGATGAAGCAACAGTATACTGCTGATAATTGTACAATGCTCGATGACTGGAACCAGCAGATGTTCATCGGATTTAAGCTGACCCATCCCCTCTCAAACTTCCAGAAACAGCTGGAGATGTATAAAAAGAAGATGGTGGAGGCGGAAGAAGAGTTAAGGAAGCAATACCGGCTGTAAACCCGGATGGCCACTTGAAAATCCCCCCGTCTGAGGCAACAGAACAGGGTTTTTAATTATCTGGCTCAAAAAGAAAAGTTTTTACCATTAGCAAAACCTTTTAAAACAGGGAGGAAGCTATATGCATACAATTTTCAAATTTCGAAAGCATCGAAAGACAATGTTTTGCATTTTTATTGTAGTGCTTTTTATTACCGGCTGTCCCCGGTTGCTGCCGCCTGAGACGGTGGATTATGTAAATGTGTGCCGTTACACTGGCTTGTGGTACCAAATCGCATCGTATATTAACCCTAATATAGGAGATTTAGCTGGGGTAACAGCTGAATACTCGATCAATCAGGATTGCACGGTTAAAGTAGTAAATAAGGGGTTCGTTGGTGGCTTAGACGGTACCCCGGTCATGATAGAAGGTGTTGCCCGGGTGGTTGAACCTGCAACCAATGCAAAACTTGCTGTCAGCTTTCCCAAAGCCGGAATTCCCGGAGAATCCGAGTACTGGATCATCGAGCTGGGTGAATACTATTCCTACGCGGTGGTGACCAACTCTGACAGGAGTTCATTATTCATCCTCAATCGCAGACCGACCATGGATGAGGCTACCTACCAGAGTATAATTGACAGACTCACGCGAAACGGTTTTGATCCTGAGCAAATTGTAAAAACGCCTCAAATTGAAAACAATGAAATGCCGCCGCCCAAGACAGTGGAGTCCGTGGATTTGGAGAGCTACGCCGGATTATGGTATGAGTTTGCCCGGTATGACACTCCTTTCGATGAAGATGCAGTGGGGGTTACCGCTGAATATACGCTCAATGATGATGGCACGGTGAGGGTTGTAAATAAGGGCTTGGTTGGAGGCTTAGACGGCACCCCCACCTCGATAGAAGGAGTTGCCCGGGTAGTTGACCCTGAAACCAACTCAAAACTTTCAGTCACATTCGACCGACCCGACATTGCAGGAGTCGAATTTGACTACTTGATCATTGAGCTCGAGGAAGACTATGAATGGGCGGTGGTAACCAGTGCAACACGGTTTGTACTCTACATTTTAAGCAGAACCCCTGCGCTGGAGAATTCTGTCTATGAAGATATCCTCTATCGGATAGCGAAGAAAGGTTTTGACGCAGATAGGGTGGAACTTACTCCACAGCCGGAAGAATAAACTATTATTGCCTCAAGGCGTTATTTTTGGGGTCAAGGGTTTGAGGATTCTAAGAGTCATGCGAATTCATGGTTATACTGTTTGTTTACCCTTGAACCCTTGTGTCTCAAAAACAGCCTTTTAATTGACAGAACAAAACTTACAAGCAAAAGAGCAGGGTCATTTAATTGGCTCTGCTCTTCTTGCTTATATACACACAGCAAATGGCAGTGGCAATGTGGATCCTGCAGTTACTTTGTTAAATACTCCCTTCATGGGATTCTCTCACCGGCACTTTGTGTGTAATTCTAAATTGAGCCAGATATTTGGAGTATTAATAAGCGAGCGCAATGTATCAAGAAGTGAGAAAGACTCTTTTGCCCCAAGCACAGCAATATAATCGCCGCCAATTTTGTACGGATCCCAGCAGTAAATATACCAGGAGCCCGGTGTTGTTACCTCCTGGTTAAATTCAGGACCATCAAAATAAGTTTTAGCACTGAATGGTTCATAAAATGTATCACGCCGCTCTCCCGGTTTTTTATTCTGCACGACAACTGCTCCATAGCCATCCGGCAGATTAAACGGCAATGCTTCATCCGGGGGCGGAAGTCCCGGCCCGACTACTGCAAGCCATGGAAGCAGTTCTTCCAGAGACGGGCAAGCTATTACAATAGCTTTTGCATACACCGTCACCGGGTCACTCACCTCAAAGGAATATACATCAACATCAGTTCCCGTCTCAAACCACGCGTAAATAGCCTTTGAGTTTTCAATTGAATCTTTTACCACAAAGGGGTGCTCTGCAGAATAGTCCCAGTTTTCTATATAGGGGACATGGGCCTGAGCGGCAAGCACAGTAAAGCCTGAGATAAATATAAGAATGAAGAATGCTGCGAATATTTTCATAGGCGCTCATCTGTCCCCTTTTCTTCTTAATTATCCCTATTCAGGATTCAGATATTCTTTCCTGTGGCCCGCGCGCAATTAAATATTAATGATCACACGCATGCGGTTTTGATGGAACGCCGGTCCGGGATTGAGGTACTCTACCTTTTTCGGGGTAATCTTGAGTAGACAATAGTCGGGATCAGAAGGGCCTCGTGGAAAGAAGAAACCGAATGGTTCCTGCCAATATTTTTTACGGAGCCGGTTATCCTTGACAATCTCTGCCTTCCCGATAATGGATGCGTTGGTCTTATCATTTGGATCATCAACAAATACGCTCACGTTGGGATTTTTTTTGATATCCTTTATTTTGCTGGTACTTAATCCTGTAGCAAACCAGATAACCATATCACTGCCGAGGGGAAGGTTGGTCATGATCCTTCCGTGGGGTGCTCCATCCGCTCCGAAGGTAATAAGATTCGAATACCTGTTACGGTTGATTAATTCAACTACTCTTTTCTTTAAATCAGCCTTTGCCATAATGAACCTCCTTTGATTTATAGGACTTGCTTGCGGATACATGAAATACAGGTTGTTGATGATAGTTATTGTCTTTATTTAAATTAGAGCTTATTTCTCCATTTTATACAACACATACGTATAATCTCTTTCCTTGAAGGTCATGACCGGCGTGCACTTGAACCGGTCGAGAATATTTTTGCAGAATGACTGCTGCAGCGGGTCGGACACATTGCACCAGAAATTGTAGTGAAAATAGATGCCGCCCTTGTAACGGCTGAAAAAGTTGTTGAAATACCCGGTCTGCTCGGTGGCAAGGGATGCCTGGGCAGCATTCTTGCCCCAGATTAAAAACATATTGGGGTTATGGGTAAGGATGATTGCATCATGGGGAACTGCTTTTGCCATTTCCTTTGCGTATTCATGGTCAGCGCGGGCCGCCCATGCCTCCTGCCCCACCATGCGCACATAGGGCATGAACGCGACAAAAGAGATGATGATGGCGCATGACAGGATATAGGCGGGCGGCAGCATGGTCAGCCGTTTTCCGGCAAAATCCTGGACCGCTGCGGCGCCGTAGCCGGCAATCAGCGCGATCGGCATGTAGGAAAGCAGCGCGAAGCGCACATCAGCCCCGTAGTTGTAGCTTCCGGCATAGAAAAATATGAAAATTCCCCAGAACAGGAGAAACCAGACAATGGGAACAAGTTTTTCCTTCCACGGATACGCTTTCTCAGCGCCTGCCTTGAGGATTACGCCCAGGACAAACAGGATGGTGAAGATGAGCGGGAACTGCTGATTGCGTACATAATGCAGGAAATTGCTCCTGAAGTTCCCCTGGAAAAACTGGAAAGAAAATTTGGGCCCTGACGCGCCCCAGCCCACATCCTTCACCGCGTAGAGGTGGACAATATGCGGGATGATGAGGACGAAAAATATTGCCATGCACAGGCAGAACCTGCCCTTCTTCAGTTCCTCAGTGCCCAGCAAAAGCATTGCAAGCCCCGCGACAGCGACAATCATAAGCGACTCGGGACGGAACTGGACCGCAAAGGCACACATGACGGCCGCGAAAAAAAGCGTCCGGGTTTTCCGGTTATGGAGAAAGAACAGCATGCTGAACAGGGCCGCGGAAGCGGCAAACGCGGCGCTGGGCTCAACCGCCACGGTGTTTGACCAGCGCAGGGCCTCGGGGGTCAGCGCAAACATCAGGGCCGCATACAGCCCCGGCCTGAAGTCTTTGAATAGAAAATACCCGATAAAAAAAACCGCTGCCACGGAGAGGATGAATAGCAGGTTGTTGGTAAGAAACGACGCCAGTTCCGAAAGGCCGAACAGCCGGTACACCACGCTCAGGATATACGGCCAGCCGTTCGGCTCTTTATTATATTCGAGGCGCAGACAGCTGTACTCGCCGTACTCATTTTTCCCCTCGTTGCACATGCCGGCCCTGCCTATATAATTTTTCCACACCGTGCCCATACCTTCCAGCAGCCCGCCGCCGTAATAGGGCACCGCCGTTTTCTGGCAGCCGATATTCTGCCCGATGTTTTCATAGATGTCCTCATCATAGTAGATGCGGTGCACCCGCGGCGCCGCGAATACCACCAGGATAAGGCCCGCAATGACAATGGCACCGGCAAACAGCCGCACCTTCCGGGGAATCTCCTGCCACAGCGCCCGGAAACAGCCGACATTGAGGCCGACGGCAATCACGAGCAGAAAAAACGTGACCTCCAGAGACAGCGGCGAAAAGACCTGCAGCTGCTCCTGCAGCGTCCATGTCGGATAGGAACTCAGCCACCAGGCCAGCAGTGTTCCGCCGGCTGCGAATAAAAGACCACTCAGGATAAAAGGAATATAGGCTCGTTTCATAGAGACTCCCCGTATGAATAACAAAATTAAAAGCTCAAATTACAAATAAATTTCAAAATCCAAATTTCAAAACCATTCTTTTGTTAGCAGTGCGGTTTTCTGCATTTGGCATTTATTTGTCATTTGGATTTTGTCATTTGACATTGCTTATCAGATAGTTCCCCATCACCAGGTACTCATTCCCCGTCTTCTTCAGTGTGTTGATGGCATCCTGCGGCGAGCAGACCAGGGGCTCGCCGTGAACATTAAAGCTGGTGTTGAGGATGACGCCGGTGCCGGTCAGGTTTTTTATTTCCTGCAGCAGTTTCCCGTAGCGGGACCCGGCGGCCGGAATAATCTGCGGCCGGCAGCTCCCGTCCACGCTGATGACGCCTTCCACCTCTTCCTGCAGATCATCTTTGACCATGTAGCCCATGGTCATGAAACGGTTCGGCACGCCATTATACTGCTCAAGGTACTTGAGCGCATCCTCTTCAATCATGGAGGGGCAGAACGGCTGATACCAGACGCGCATTTTCAGCCGCAGGTTCAACAGATCACGGATGCGCTTTGAATTGGGCAGGGCCAGGATGCTGCGGTTGCCCAGCGACCGGGGCCCGTACTCCATCCGTCCCTGAAACCAGAACACGATTGAACCCTTGCTAATGAGCTGCGCGGTCTCCTCTTCTATGTTTTCGCAGTGCCGGCACGGGAAACCGCTTGTGTCAAGAACGGCTTTGATCTCTGCGTCAGTATATTCCGGCCCCAGGAATACATCCTCCAGCCGGTAGGACGTTATCCCGTTCAACGCATAGTTTGACGCCAGGGCCGCACCCAGTGCCAGCCCGCCGTCTCCCATATGGGGGAACACGAAACAGTTTTCAACTTCCGGCATGGTCCGGATGAGCATATTTACTTTTATATTTGAAAACACGCCGCCGGCGAGGGCGACTTTTTTCAGGCCGGTAGCGATGATAGCGTTGCGCACCAGCTCGGTTATCCTTTTTTCGAGGACGCGCTGGGCCATGTAGGAAAACTGCTCTGACGGGTATTTCCACAATATCTTCTTGAGCGCGTCATACATCGCGAGGCTTTCATATTTGCAGCGTACCTGCAGCCCTTCGACCTGCACCAGATCCAGAAGCGGGTTTTCCTGATCGGGGATGGGGTAGGCATAATTGGCCAGAGCCATGACCTTGCCCTCATCCTCAAGCTCCCGCATATTGAGAAGGTTGGTCACATGCTCAAAAAAGATGCCCGGCGAATGCTTGCCCGAAATGTCGGCCTTTCGTTCCAGCCTGCCCCCGCTAAACGTGCTCACAGTGCCTGCAAGCGCATCGCCGATGCCGTCCACGGTCAGCACCAGCGCCCGGTCAAAGCCGCTGCAGAAGGCTGCAGCCGCAGCATGGCAGAGGTGGTGGTCTACCAGGTCCAGGCGGTAATCTGCAAACCCCGCTGCATCGAGGGTCTTTTTCAGGACCATCTCGCTTAAGCGTTTGGTAAGGGGACCCGGGCCGATCTCCGTCAGCCGGTACTTGGCCCGCTTCTTCATAGTGCTGAAAAGTCCGGGCGCTTGCTTGCGCCGCCTGATCTGGTAGTATGCCTCCTTGGTCTGCGGAAAAATGCGGGCCAGTGTTTTGGAAAAATCGAGTGTCGAAACAGCAATGTGCCTGATGTCGCGCGGGGAGAGGCGCGCAAAATCCAGGCATGCGCGTATTGAATGCTCCGGAAAGCGTATTTCAAGCTTTCGCCTGGTCAGCCGCTCCTCGTTTATGGCAAACAGAATCCGGTTATCCTGCAGCAGTGCCGCACCGGAATCATGCCCGTCCCAGATGCCCAGTATGTACATAGATATACTCCGATTGAAAAATGCTGATTTGTGATTGCTGAATGCGGAATTTTAAAACTATCGTTTATTTTGCTTGGCCGTTTTAATTGAAGAAACAGTTATTGCCGTTAATTGATTTGCTTCACTCAGAAGATCCGCGATGTTATCATGACAAACCAAGTTTGATGCTACCAGTAATTCCATCCAATATAGTGATTCATCAATCTCTTCTTCAACGATACCCATCTTCGAAATAAAGTCTGCAGAAGATTTTGCCCTACATGCAGCCCGGTAATTAGCGCCAACAGATGTGCCAGATCGAAGCAATTGTTTGCCCAGAACATCGGAGACTCGTCCTCTTGGCAGCGCTTCCACAAGATTAATTGTGTTCAAAGCAAATTTTCTGGTACGCTCTTTTAAATCATTCTGTTGCATATTCTATATCTCAACCATTCAGCAATCCGAGTTCCCAAATCCACATTTGTTTTATTCCGCAATTCGCAATTCGCATTCCGCATTTCTCTTACTTTGTCCATCCCAAAAAATCAAACGCCGTGCGCAGGGTTTTGCCCATGTCTTTTACGCTCATGAGCTTTAATAATCGGTAACTGTTCCTGATATTAAAATAAAAACTGCGGTATGCGCGTGCCCGGTATTTGTTCACTTGAGCGATGGAGATGGTGGGCAGTTCCATAATGGCGCTGTCCTGGTTGAAATGGGAAAAGTCAGCGTCTTTAAGCCACTTCTCCTGCAGGGCCCTCTCATAGAGCCTGCTTCCCGGAAACGGTACCGCGCAGTAAAATTGCGCCAGATCAAGGCCCAGGTTTTTTGCATACGCGATGGTGCGCTTTATGGAATCTAGTGTCTCGCCGGGAAGGCCGAGTATGAAATGGCCGACGGTCCTGATGCCCGCCTCATGCGCCATGCGCACGGCGGCAGCGGCCTGCTCCACGGTTGTGCCTTTGTCTACGCCGTCCAGCACTTTTTGCTCTGCTGATTCTATGCCGAAGCTTATCATCCAGCAGCCGGCCTGCGCCATAAGCTTCAAAAGCTCCGCGTCAACCGTGTCAACCCTGCTGTTGCAGGTCCAGGATATTTTAAGGTTGCTGTGGATGATTTCTCGGCACAGCTCTTCCACATAGTGCTTATCAACAACAAAGGTTTCAGCCCAGATGAAAAAATTCCTCACTCCGAACTGCTGCATATCATATTCAATTTCCTGCAGCACGCGTGCCATGGAGCGCTTGCGCAGCCTTTTCCCGTAGTAGGTCTGGCAGGTGCAGAAGCTGCACTGAAACGGGCACCCGCGCAGCGGCGCCACAATCAAAAACGGCTCGCCCGAGAACGGCAGGCGGTACAGCGCGGTATCAATCAGGTGCCATGCGGGAAACGGCAGGCTGTCAAGGTCCTCGATAAAGGAGCGCGGCGGATTGGCGATAATCTCTCCTGTTGCGGCGCGCACAGTCAATCCCGCGATGCCTTCATATGGCGCGCCATCACGCAGGCAGCGCGCAAGCTCCCGGGCTGTCTGCTCAGGCTCATTGCGGATAATAACATCAAGTGCCGGAAATTTTTCCAGGCATTGTCGGTCCAGGGCGGTAACATGCGTGCCGAAGACGGCGGTAGTTCCTTCCGGATTAATTTCCTTGATATATGCGGCAAGGTTCAGATCATTCTGTATGGACGGGGTGCCGGTGCTCCAGATGATAAGACCCGGCGCGAGCTGCGCGATCTCTGCGCCCAGCGCGTCCCAGGGAGTGCCCGCTGCAGCGCAGTCGATAATCCGCACCGTGTGGCCGTCCTGCTCCAGCACTGCGCCGATTGTTGCCAGCGACACCGGCGGCCAGAGGGTCGCCCAGACTCCCTGCTCCTGGGTGCAGCGGCCTTCGCGGATAAATTTTTTGTTATCTTGTGTTGGGGGATTTAAGAGCAATATTTTCATGGCCTGCCATTCGTCGATAATGTTGTGTTGCCGACCTGATAAACCACGGCGTCATATTTGCGGCACTCATCTTTTTTCCCTTTTATCCAAGCGACTTTCTGCCAGTGCTCCGGAGCCTTGTCGGGGTGCATGGTGAGCTCCTTAGCCCACCCCGGAATAACATTAAGGACCACCGCGGAAACCAGCTCGATACCCCGGTTGCCGCCCAGTATGACATACCCGCTGCGTATTGCCTGGGGACCTGCCGCATGGTTGATATCCTGGAAGTCCCAGCCGGATGCCCTTTTGCCCATATAGTAGCGCAAGTTGCACAGCATCAGATAGTCGGCATACACCTGGCCCCGGTCACCTTGCAGCTGCGCAGCCGCGGACCGGCTGTCATGCTGGCTCTGTCGTAAGATAGTATAGTCGTGTTCCAGAGAGAAATAGGCTGACACAGCCAGCAACCCGAACAGCAGGACCGCACTCAGCTTGTAGCGCTGCCATAGCAAATAAAAAATATAGCCGGCAAACGGCAGCGCCGGAACCGTCAGAACCGTCAAATAGTGAAGATGTTTATAAATGCCCCGGTAAACAATTTGTCCATTTTGCCAGAAAATCTGCAGGGGAGCAAACTCAAAGTAGAGATATACCAATATCAGCCAGAGTGCAAGAATTCCCGCCTGATTTTTCTTCCGCAGCGCCACAGCAGCGACGAGCCCAGCCGCGACAGCGTAGTAGAACAGCCCGAATCCGGACAGATTATAGTAGCTGAAACCCTGCGCATTAAACAGCATCTTATAGTAATGGTAAAAGGCATCCGCCCATTCCACGCGCAGCAGGGAAAACGGGTTATAGGTGAGATGGCCTTCCTGGGTGTACTTAAAAATTACCGTGGAGCTTACCACTTTATAATGCAAAAAAAAGCTGCCGGTCTGCGAATAATAGAAAAGTCCTTCCATAAGAATAACCACGCACAGCCCGGCGCAGTAATATACTGCAGGCAGCAGACTCCGGGCGCGCAACGCATCCCATGCGACCAGCACCAGCAGCAAGAGAAACAGGGGCAGCGCGGTCAGTTTCGCCAGATAAGCCAGCCCGAAAAAAACGCCGCTTAGCAGCAGCAACGCCCGCTGCTGTTTGTGCCGAGCCAGCAGAAACATAAGAAAAGCCAGTCCGACAAACGCGGCAAACGTTTCATCGGCAAGTATCCGGGAAGCGTGAATAATGTCAAACGGATAGCAGGCACAGAGCAGCGCAGAAATGGCTGCGACGCGCCGGTTAAAGGACAGTTTAGCAACATAATAAACAATGATGAGAGTAATCAGTGAACAGAGCAGCGGAAACAATCCTGCCGCACGGTCCCCCTCGCCGAAGAGATAAAAGCATAACGCTAGCGGATAAACGAAGGCAAGCCTGAAGGCAAATGTTTCCGCCGGGTTGGCGATGTACTGCGGGCGCAGTTCCTTGTACATATGCAGGTTGACGGGGAACATGCCGTTTGCCGTGCTGCGGGCGACATTGACAAAAATGCCGTCGTCCTGGGGATGTCCACCGACAAAGCCGACAAAGTAAACCAGGCGTATGCACACTGCAAGCGATAACAGCAGCAGCAAGAGCTTGAAATCTTTTGTCAGGTAATCAGATAAACTTTTAATGGCTTTTTCCTCCAGGGCTTTGGAGCGCGCAAAAACTCCTTCAACAGCGTCCAGCTTTTCGGTATGGCGGGAGGCTGAAACCGGCTGAGCAGATCAAAATACATGTCCGGCCTGCGTGACCCCCCCTGCACAACCAAAGAATTTTTCTTCAGATCCCCCCAGGCAATATCCCCTGCTGCGCGTCGGTAATTTTCCAGGTTCACCCAGGTTATCCTGCGCTTGTTCTTTTCCGGCATATAAAACGAAAGCCCCCAGAACAATTCCCCGTCGGCATAAACCGTCTCTACGCTGCGCTGATGAAGAAACGCGCTGAGATCCCGAATATCCTGCATGGCGTCTTTTCTGAAAGCAGCATAGGGAATGCTGGTCGCCAGGGAGTTGCCGGCAAGCAGCGCGACTGCGGTCAACACAACGCCTCTGGTGAGCCGGTTTTTTCTCCATAGTTCACTCAAAAATCCCCCGCACAGCAGCAAGGCCGGAATAGTGACGATGTCCAGCGTTCGCTCCAGTCGGTGAATGGGCTGATACGGGGAGAGCCGCAGCGGCATTAATTCCATGAACAAGAAAAGTGCCAACGCCCAGCAGCCGACCACAATAAAATTTCTCTTCCGGGTGAGCATCGCATATGCCAGCGCCGCGGCGACAAGCCAGTAAAAATATCCGTACGGTTCAAAATCAGTCGGCGAGATGCTCATGACGTTGAACATCAGCCGTGGATAGAACAGCAAATGGTCGCGTAGCGCTGCCACGTCCTGAAAATGGGTTAGCGGCGTTACCCAGAGATTATATTTTATTTCCGCCGTAAAGAAATCGCTCCACCCCGCGCCTGCCGCATGGAAGCCCGCTATTATAAGTATGATAATCGAACCCCAGCCGGCAAAAAGAGCTGTGATGCTGCGCCAGGCGGATTGCCTGCTTTTGCTCGCAAGCAGGATATACACAACCGCAAGCACTCCCATACACAAAGCATTGCTTTTTACCGCCTGGCTTAGCCCCAGCAGCATCCCTGCCCCTTCGCAGCACAGAAACTGGTCCCGGCAGTTGCCTGAAACCTGCCATATCACCAGCAACGCGACCGCCGCAAGAAGGGCGGACAACATAATGTCGTTTGCTACCGTGGTGGCAAACACGAGTCGCAATGGAAATATCACCAGAAAAAGCGCGGCGAGTATGCCTGCCGTTTCACTAAACAGCCTGCGGCCGAGCAGATATATAATAATTATTGATGCAAGGTGAGAAAGAAAGATGGGGAGCGTAAAGCCGATATCATTAAACCCGGCCAGCAGCGTGCTGAGAGCAGTCAGCAGCAGCAGGACCGGGCGAAACTGAAAGACCGAAAAATTTCCATATTCCGGCGACAGGGGGTATATCCGATAACTGCCCCGGATAAACTCGCTGACCATGCTAGCATAGAACTCATCATCCCCCATGCCGTATCCGACCCAGAAACTGCTGTGATAAAAAATCACCAGTAGCAGAATAAGTGCAAGACCGACATATGATTTCATGCTGACAGGTAATAAAAAGGCCGCTTATTTACTGTTCATGGATTAAAACAAAATGGGTAAAATCTATTTAGTTAAAAAAACAAATATTTTATCAGGCTGTACACGTACCTGAACCAAACCTTTTTCAGACTGATCTTTGAATAGCCCATCTTGCGCTTGTGCTCATGGGTCGGTACTTCCCCCATCCTGAAGCCCTTTTTCAGGGTCTTCATAATCATTTCCTGCTCGATGGTCGTGATGTTCTCCTGCAGGCCGAGCTGTCTGATGACAGCGGTTTTGATGGCGCGGAAGCCGTTCTGACTTTCGCTCAGCACGACCTTAAACCGCCAGTTGATGCAGGCAGTGATAAATGAGCTGCCCATCAAGCGGAAACATTCATCAAATCCGCCATGTAGCTCGCTTGATCCGCCGATGAGCCGTGACCCGGAAACATGATCAGCTTCTCCTTTGATTATAGGTTCGACAAGCCTGGGAATGTCCCGGGGGTCATGCGAACCATCAGCATCTATAAAAACGATAATGTCGCCAGTTACAACCGTGGCGGCCTGACGCAATGCTGCGCCCTTGCCTTTGCCGTTATCAAGGATCACTTTCACCCCGGCATCTTCAGCGATCTCCCGCGTTTTGTCCGTTGAATGGCCGTCAACTACCATCAGTTCATCCGCATACGGGCGGCAGCCGTCAATAATCTCCCTGATCATGCCCTCTTCATTACGCGTGGGAATAACAACTGATATTTTCATGATCCACCTTTTTTTGTTTAACTATGTATTAAAAATAGTGCGGTCGTCAATAGTTTTTACTAATCGCGGAATAAACATGCTGCAAGCGCTGTAGAAGTTACAAAAAAACCGCGCATTATCGCCCGTCACGGGTGCAGGTGTATATCCGATTTTCCCGGGATTTGCATTCTGCCGTGGTTATCTGATTTTCAGGGAGTGGAGTAAAATAAAAAGGCACAAGAGAATCCGAAACGGTTCTCTGATGCCTTTTCTATATGTATCCCCCTATGCCGTGTAAGAAAAAGCATTATACTGAAATATATTAGATTTATTATCCATTTCAGTCAAGAGGCTTTAACTTAATACGCGCGCATCAGAGACACATTTACCGGGTCCCGCAATACCTTTAACAGGTAATCAGCGGGGCCGCTTGTTTTTCAAAGACCTCGTTTTGTTTTTCATATCGGGATATTTATGAATCGCCTTGAGCATTCATTTTATGCTGTTTTTATTATAATAGACGATGGCTTTTAGAGATTTTTGTGTTAAATTATTAAAATGAAAGAGGGGAATGCAAAAGAAAGTCGCGGCAAAGGGCTGAGGTTAAAAGCACTGGAAAGAAAGTTTAATAAGCCTATTTTTCAAGGAGGGTTTCATGAAAGATACCACCAACGCGCACCTGGCACTGCAGAATCTCGTCAGCTGTTACCTGGAAACAAATCCCGCGGACGCCCTTAAAAGCTGGGCGGATAGAAACTGGAAGATAGAAAGCAACGAAGATGCGGATGAGGCAAGCCTGAAATATCTTGCCCTGGTGCTGCTTGATGCCATTGAAAGCAGGGCGCAAAAAATTGTTCTGGAAAAGGGCTGCCCGGTTTTGGTAGCAGCGCAGGGCGCGGAACACATGCTCCCGGCAGCGCCCGAGTCTATGCTGGCGCGGGGCCTTGAGCTGCTCCGTGAAATGTGCGGGATGGAAGGCGCCCGGTCAAAGAGCAGCCTCAGCCTGGGCATCAGAAATGACAGCATTGATCTGGAAATCGAAAAAAGCGAAGCGCTGCATATTATGTATTTACCCCGGCTGTGACAGTCCCGGCTGAACGAGCTCCCGGGCCGCTGCCGGTCCCCAGGTTCCGGCATCGTAGAAATGGAGCTTTTCTGCGCGCTGCGCGCAATCTTCGCAGGTCTCCAGCACGGGCGTGAGGAAGGACCAGCACAGCTCTACGGCGTCCTGCCGCCAGAACAGCATCTGGTCGCCGTTCATGCAGTCGAGGAGCACTTTTTCGTATGCATCAAGGGCCGGGCCGGTATAATTCTGGTTGTAGCTGAAATCCATGGTCACCGAGCGCAGGCATACCCGTGCGCCCGGATGCTTGGTCTGAAAGGTGAGGGTTATTTTCTCATCCGGCTGGATTCCCAGGGTAAGCCGGTTTGCGCCGATGGTGTCACCCAGGATGTGGCGAAACATGGAATGAGGGACTTCCTTGAATTGAATGATGATCTGCGTGCGCTTTTTCGGCAGCCGCTTTCCCGAGGTCAGATAAAACGGCACGCCCTGCCAGCGCCAGTTGTCAAGATACACTTTCATCAGGGCAAAGGTGGGCGTTAATGATGCCGGCGACACACCCGGCTCCTCCCGGTAGGCAGCGACTTTTTTCCCCTCCACGGTTCCGGTACAATATTGTCCCAGCGCCAGGTTTTCCCAGGGGTTTTCACCGGGGAACGGCCTGAGCGTGCGAAACACCTTTGCTGTTTCATCCCGCACCATTTCTGCTTCAAAACGTGATGGCGGCTCCATCGCGGTCAGGGCCACCAGCTGCAGCATGTGGTTCTGAAACATGTCGCGCAGAACACCGGTTTTCTCGTAAAACCCGGCGCGATGCTCCACGCCGATGGTTTCAGCCGCCATGATACTGACATAATCAATATAATTTCTCGTCCAGAGCGGCTCAAAAATGGCATTGGCAAAACGCATCACCGTGACATTCTGCACAGTCTCCTTTGCCAGGTAATGGTCAATCCGGTATATCTGGCTCTCGGTGAAGCCCTGGAGCAGCGTCCGGTCGAGCATTTGTGCCGTATGCAGATCAGTGCCAAACGGCTTTTCAACGACGATGCGGGTCCAGCTGTTGACAATGCCGCTCCCGGCTGAGAGCCCGGATTGATACAGCAGCCGGGCCGCGGGTTCATATAAAAAGGGGGGAACTGCGCAATAAAAGATTCTGTTTCCATTCACGCGCTGCCCGCGCTCAAGTTCCGGCAGCGCATCCGCGAGATCCCGGTATGACGGAAGGGAATCATACTGCAGGGTCCGGTAGGCAAGGTGCCGGGCAAACCCGCTCCACTCTTCAGTCGCCGCCGGAGCGGCCGCCGCGACTGCGGTCCTCATCTGCTCCCTGAATGTGTCGCTGTCCAGCGCGGTGCGGCCGCAGCCGACAATGAGAAAGGCGGCAGGCAATTGTTTATTGCGATAGAGCTTATAGAGGGCGGGCACCAGCTTGCGCGAGGTCAAATCACCGGTAGCGCCCATAATGACGATGGTGCATGGCTCTTCAGGTTTCTCCACCGGGCACAAAGCCTCCGGGAAATTCGGGGAAAACGGCTCAGGCTCTACCGATGTCCTGACGCCGTAAGATGGTGATTCAAAGTCGTTGGCCATATCTATGAGGGTTCGAGGATTCAAGGGGTCAAGGGGTCAAGTGATTATTTTATTACTTGAATTCTGGAATCCTCGAACCCTTTCTTTCACGGTTTATCCACCAGGTCTATTACCGAAATACCCTCTTTTTCATCAAGGCTTACATCTATTTTCCAGACCACGTCACGGGGTATGCACAGTTTATCCCGGTCATTGCAGTACCCGTAGACAGCCTGCACTTCTATCCGGTCGCTGCCGGACATGCCGGCGGTAAACGGCACTGCTACCTGCTGATGCTCTATGCTGCCGGTGCGTTTGTTTTCAGCAACGGCTATAACCTGATTGCCGCCGGATTTTATCAGGTACTGCGATTGAAACCCCTGCAGCAGGTGGTGCCGGGGCGGAAGTTCCAGGGTTATGCGCAGTTCCCCCGGCATGCCCGGTTTGAGCACGCTGCGCAACCCTTCATGATAAACAGCATGCTGCCCGGCAATGTCTGCAGGTGGTCCGGACTGCGCGGCGGGCGCGACAGGTTTCAGCATGAGCGGCGAAGCTACTCTCTTGTGCAGATCAAGAACCTGTATCCGGTGGTTGTTGGTGTCTGCGATATAGAGCCGGTTTTCATACCCGGCTATGCCGGCCGGCTCATACAGGGCGCGGCGGGCAGACGAGCCGTCTTTCAGGATGGTCTCTACCGCGCCGGAGCTGTCGATACGCCTGATGGCATTGTTGTAGGTATCGGCAACAAAGATATACCGGTCGAAGGCGAGCACGCCCAGGGGGTGCTGAAAGAGCGCTGCCGGACCCGTGCCGTCCTTCAGGCCGAAGCCGAACAAATCCCGCGACCCGGCAATAGTTTCAATCCTGCCGTCATTGTGCAGGTCAAGCCGCCGGATGGATGACACTTCCGAATCCGCCACATACAAGTACCTGCCGTCACAGGACAGCCCTGAAGGCTGGGCAAAGGTGGCCTCCATTCGTGGACCGTCGATACATGACTCGCGGCCGCTGCCCGCATAGGTCGAAACCACCTGTGTTTTCAAATCCATTGCCCATATCTGGTGCATGCCGGCCATGGCAATATACAGGGTGTCGCCCGCTGCCGCAAGATCCCATGGCGAGCTTAAAGGTATGCCTTTGCCGGTTTTAAAATATTCCCGCGCCTGCGTTCCGTTTCCCGCCACGGTCTGCACGGTCTTTGTATCAAGCTGCGCAGCGCGCAGCAGATGATTTTCCGTATCAGCGATATAGAGCACGCCGTCTTTCAGCGCCATGCCCTGGGGCCGGTTAAACTCAGCCGCGGCGAAAGAACCGTCCCGGGCTCCCGCCCTCCCTGAACCTATGGGAAAAAGCAGCTGCCCGTCAAGCGTTGCCGCAACGATGCGGTTGTGGTTTGAATCAGAGATGAAGAGCCGCTTTTCAGCGGGATCGATGAGCACTTTGCCGGGATACAGCAGCTCTGAAGGAGCTTCTTTTGCCTGCTCAAGAGGAAAGCTCAGGCCGTCTTTTGCCAGTACGTTTCTTTTTCTATAGTACCTGAGCGCGCCGCTGATGATCCCGTCAAGCTCCTCCCGGTGTCCTTCACCGGCAAAGCCCCCGAGAATTATTCCATCGGGACCGACCACGACCAGGGTGGGCCAGGAGTTGACGCCAAACGAATCCCAGATTTTAAAGTTTTCATCCACGACGACCGGGTGGCGGATGGTATTGCGCAGTATCGCCTGCCGGATGTTTTCGGTTTCCCGTTCATTGTTGAATTTCGCGCTGTGACAGCCGAGAATCACGACCGGTTTCCCGGCATATTTCTCTTCCAGAAAGGCAAGATCAGGCAGGACATGCATGCAGTTGATGCAGCAGTAGGTCCAGAAATCAATTATAACAATGCGGCCCTTCAGTTCCCGGTTGAAATAAAGTTCTTTGCCGCCGGTGTTGAGCCACTTAAAACCCGCGGGAAATTCAGGGGCACTGATACCCGGCTTGGTCTGCTCAACAAACCACTCATCAGTAAACATGCCCGCGTCCCCTGCCGCATGAAGTGGCAAAGCGGCGGTCATGGAAAATACCAGCAGCGTCACTGCAGTGCATAAAACGTTCACATCCACCTTTCCCGTTGATCGAGATTCGTGTCACGAATCACGAGTCACGAGTCACTTATTTCTTGCATCCCTTCAGATTAATGCCATGCCCGGAGCATAGGATAGCATCCGCCATGGGCAGATATTTTTCTCCCAGCGGACAGGCGGGGATGGCGCCTCCCGGCAGATAATTCTTCATCTGCTCGAAATCGATTTCAGTGCCGTTGCGCAGCGGGTTCAGGCCGGCCTTTTTCATCTGCTCCATCGCATCCTGAATAACGCACATATTGTGAAAACATACCGCCTCCCAGTGCTCTTTTCTGAACTGATAGTTCTTGAAGTCGGCAAAACTCGCTTGTGCCTGACCTATTGCCTCGAAAATAAGGCTTGAGCTCATGGTGGCGGTTGTTACCGCGTCCACCTTGGGATTAAAAGGAAACGGAGAAAAAATGCTTTTCCCGACCAAACCGCTTTTCATTTTTCTGATATCTTCAGCGGTCCACGGGACATTGCCGTATTTGGTAATAGCAATCGGCATGAAATCCCTGATGATACCTTGCTGATCAAAGGTATAGATAAAATGGGTGTCATGACATACATCGCAGACGCTCAGCCTGCTTTCCACGCGGGAGAACAAATACGCGCCGCGGGTGCGTGGCGCCAGCATGGTCACATACAGGTCAACGCCGTTCTCCAGCTTCACCTGCTCGGTGCTGACGATCTTTTTCCCCATCCCGGTTATCTCTTTTTCAATCAGTTTGATTATTTCCGCACTGCTCAGCGGCGGCTCTGTTTTATACACTTTTCCCTTGATGATCTCCTGAGCATTCATGAGGGTGATGCTGGGACCGGCGAAGGATATGCGCCCGTACTGATTGACATAATAGATGTAGGGATCTTCCGTGGCGGCAAACACCCGGCAGAGCTGACTATCAGCCGTTTCAGGAAAATACAGATTGGGATTGCGCATTTTGTCCAGCACACCTTTCGGGAATTCAGGGCTGGGGAAAATAATGAACTGAACATCCGGCGCCGCAACTGACGCCTGAGATACTATTTCCAGCTGGTTCTGCGGCGCACGCGTGTCGCTCGCAAGCTCATAGCTCTTTTTGGCCGGGAAGTAGATGAGCGCTTTTTTGCCGGCGAAATCTTTCTGGCTGTAGGTCTTTCCCCGGAAGGTGAATGAATAATCGGGGATTTTGTTGCCCACATCAGTGCCGGTTATCTCGCCGCGCAATGCCGACTGCAGCTCACGCAGATATGGCTCGGGGGTGGATACCGCGCCGGCGTGATAGTATATGATGAAGCGCTCCCTGTCTCCGGAGAGGATGTATGACTGGGGGGTCCCGCGGATATTGCCGGTCATGTTAAAAACAGCTTTTTGCGGGTCCGGCAGTATCGGATACACGGCGCCATAGATTTTCCTGAACTCGTTGACCTCTTCCAGCGCGTTCCCGACTGCAATACCCAGCATGCAGACACTTTTTGCAAGCACCGGGTCTTTTTTTATTGCAGCATAGAGATCGTTAAAGATCGGCACCTGGCCGCGGCAGGTGTGGCAATACACATTGAGAAATTCAATGAGAATAATTTTGTGTCCTATGTCTTTGAGCGACAGCTCGCTGCCTGCCGGGGCCTTCAGATAGGCGAGTTCCTCAGGGGCAAGGGTATTGGCCATGGTAAATTCCGGGAACGGCTCGCCAGCCTGCAGCGAGAACGCGTTACGCCCGGACACCAGGCACAGCATAATACTGAGCAGGACAATACCTGCCGCTCTATAGTATTCTTTCTTTTTCATAGTTAATTCCATTCGTCAGCAGGCTGTTGAAAAACACCCGTCTGCTGTGTTGCGCTCATCCTTCGCGCGCCGTGCATCCGGATATTTTTGACCAGCCTTGGGGAAAACCACTTTTTCAACAACCGGTAGATAGATACCGGCTCACGTTGATAAACAAAATGCGGCGTGCACAGCCGAACAAAAAATCCCCTCTGCCCTGCACACCGCACCATGATTGCTTATGAGCGGCTACTTTGCTTTTACGACGATTTTCCCCTCAAAACGGAACGGATTGACATTCCGCGGGACTTCCTGGATATTGCGGGCGCGCTCTATACTATATTTAAAAGTGCCGGGTTCAATAAAACAGAGACTTGCCACGCCGCCGAACGGAATGGAGTTTGAGACATAGGTGCCGTCCGTGCTGATGCTGAAATTAACCGGACTCTGGCATGCCATGGTAACTTTTTTATCCGGGAACATGACTTCCACCGGAGAAATTTTATATTGATTGAGCCATACCACCACGGTGCCGGGCTCAATGATAAGGTTGAGCGGCTCGACGCCCGCAGACCCGTTAATTCTCACAATCTGCGTCTTTAACTGCTGTTCTTCTGCGGAAACCGCTGTTCCCAGACACAGAACTGAAACCATGCAGAGCGCAACTAATGAAACAAATAATCTTTTCATGTGACCCTCCTTGTACTGTTCCCCTGATAGATCAGGATTTGGTTTATGGGGCTGTAGCCATCAACACCCCTGCCTGCTTTTTTTATATAGCATTACTCACCGCGTAAGTCTAAGGGTATATTTATTGACCATATGGTGCGGCAGATAGGACTGTTTGGCCTGCCGCAGGCCTTCTTCTCCGAGGTCCTGCTCCCGGTTGACATAGCTGAATGCGGCGCACTCCTGTTCCATGAACATCTGGTTGAGAGCCTGGTAAAGACCCTCAAAAGCCGGATTTGCTTTTTCTATATGGATGACAAACGTATCCGTATTAAGCGCTTCGCCGAGCGTGAATGCTTCAATCTTTCCGTCAATTACAATGGTACCGCCCTTAAACGAGAGGCGGTCAATATTAGCCAGGGCCTCATGGATCGCCTTTTCTTCGCCGCTCAGGCTGGGCACCAGGTCGCAGTGTTTTAAATCACACCAGTGGTTTTGTAGCGCAAGGCACTGGGGCACCAGTTTAGCGGTAAGTGGCTGGTACTGGAAGGCATGGTTCTTTTTGAAATGATTAATTTGATTTTTTTTCCGGTGATACCGGTTGCCCGGCAGACTGATAAGGTTTTCACAGAGGTAGACGTAATCAGCATTGTCACGGTCAGGGACAGCGTCAATTTCCCGGTCCGCGGTGAAGTGCTGCGCAAAGAGCGTTTCCGGGAACCGCTGCACCGTGCCGTCAAAACCCATGCCGCGCAGGTGCCGGATGCAATCGCAGACCTTTTTTTTCAGCAGCACGGAATGTTCCCCTATCGGCGGCAGAAAAAACGGCTGGTGCCGTGGGGGCTGCGCCATGATGCATAAAAAGCCATCCCACACGGTCCAGCTGAAACAATAATACTTTCTCCACATGAACAGGTTGGTGAACGTAAACTCGGAAATCTCCGCGGGATATACGCTGAACAGCTCGTTAAAAAAAGCCGCGTCATCAAGGCTGATTTCTTTAAATACCGGGTACTCCGGGAATGATTCCATTGCCATCGCGCCTCAAGCACAAACCAAGCAGTATCTTTATCAGCTGCGCCGGTCATAAAAAAGCCGCGGGACGCTGAAGAGGCTTTCCTGCTCTTCAGCGTGCCCGCGGTACGATGTACCTTCAGAAGTCCAGCGCAGTTTCAGGCTGAACATATTACGCAGTCTTTTCAAACATGTCCTTTGCTGCGCCGCACAGCGGACAAACCCAGCCATCGGGCAATTCTGCAAACGGCGTTCCCGGTTTTACACCCTGATCGGGATCGCCTGCCGCAGGGTCATATATATAACCACAGATTGTGCATTCATATTTTTCCACAATAACCCTCCTCGATAAGACTCTGACAAAATTATTCGATTCCTAATTGCTCTTCCACAGCCCGTGCAGGTTGCAGTATTCACGGGCTCCGGTTATGCTGCCATCAATGGAGAACGTGGCGACTGGTTTTTCCCCCGGTTTCAGATACTGCCGGTAAATTTTTGCATCGGTCATGATCTCAATAAATTCAATATAGTGTTTTTCTTCCATCGGGTGCTCGACGCTTCCGACCTTAATGGTAACAGTCGAGCCCTTCTGCTCAATAACCGGCACATGCTTCTCCACTGCCGCATCAACACTGTTTTCTTTCATAAGCTTCATTTCTTTTCCGCAGCAGATAAATTTGCCCCCCCCCGCATGGAGCACTTCGATAATATTGCCGCATATCTCGCATTTATAAACTTCTTTTAACTGTGCCATGGTTTTCCTCCTTTTAGACTGATTTATACGTATTATGACCGTCCCGCCACAGAGGGCCATAACCTCATCCCCCTTTGGCGCTCACAGCCGGTAGAATTGATTCGCGCCGCAGCGCATCCGCTGCAAGCTGTCTGACAATGTATGTAGCAGATAATATATACTTCCCGCAATAGCATTTTTTGCGATGCCGCTAAAAGTGAGGTGTTTTATTTGCAATACCCCGGCAGTTTTGTTATATACTAATCATGGCTGAAGATTATGGCCTTTTTCTCCGTGCCCGCCAGAGAACAGCATCCCCTTCGCTCGGACATATAAAACTATTGCAAAAAATTATGTTTTTTAACGGTAAAAAAAGGAATTTATTAATATGAGGACGGATAACAAACACGTACGCTGGCTGCCCATGCTGTCACTGCTCGTATTGACTCTTGCGCTGAGTGCCGCCGCTCCGGACTTACGTGCGGCAGATGAAACAAAGGCTTTTGACTTTTCCCTGGAAAATATAATTGACGGAAAAACCGTCACCCTCAATCAGTGCAGCAATAAATACTATATTCTTGAGTTTGGCTCGCGCTACTGCAAGCCTTGCATGGAAATGGTTCCTGACCTTGTTAAGCTCTATGAAAACTACAAAACATCGGGTCTTATGATTTTAAAAATAGACATCGATAGCGAGCCTGACAAGCAGGCCATGAAAAGTTTCGCTGCCGATAAAAAGGTCACGTTTCCCTATCTGGTGGGCAACCGGGAAATCGCCAGACAATATGGCGTGATGCTGCTTCCCACCCTGTATCTCCTCAATAAAGACAAAAAGGCGGTAAAAAAATATATCGGTTATCAGACCTACAGCGTGCTGGAAAATGATATCAAAGCGATTAAGTAATGCGGGCAATTCGCATTCTCAGATAAACCGCTTGATTTTTATCTGATACTATTCTCTAATTAGTACTGCCGTTTCATTAACCACAAAAGGAGGACACGTATGAAGAAAATCGCTTTGTTAGTACTGTTCGCATTTATCCTGTCAGTCGGCGCACCCCTTTCAGTACAGGCGGTAGCAGAGGGGGATTTTTGCAACCCTAAAAAACTGGGGGAATGCCAGACAAAGATTGACAACCTGATCGCATCCCTCGATGCATTCAAGGCCAAACTGGTTACTACCAAGGCAGAACTGCAGGGCGGCAAAAAAATAACCAATCAGGACGCCGACCGGATGATGAAAAAGCTTGATGAAATAAATAAAATGCTCCCGTCCACTGGGGGTAATCTGTGGGATTATTGATTGCGCACATAAAAAAACCCGGCGCTTTGAGAAGCGCCGGGTTTTTTTATTAGGGTATGTTATTCTGTGTTGTTTTTATTGTTTCAGAAATAATTTCAGTTCGCGGAGTTTTTCCGAGCGCCGCAGCTTGCGCAGGGCGGTCACCTCGATCTGTCGTATGCGCTCCCGCGACACCCCCAGCTTTTCGCCGATCTCTGCCAGGGTGTGCTCGGTATCAACGCCCAGACCGTAGCGCATTCTGATAATGGTTTCCTCCCGCGGGCTTAAAAAGCGCAGGGCCTCATCCGCCTCTTCGAAAAGCTGGAAGTGCAGGACATCATCAAGCGGTGACGGCGCCAGATTATTGGGAACATAATCCTTCAGTGAGCTCTCATCTTCACCCAGCGGTGATTCCAGAGAAATGGTGTCTTTAGCTACCTGCATGATCTCATCCACCTGGCTGTAGGGAAGCCCCATTTTCTCCGCAAGTTCCATGGATACCGGTTCGCTGCCCATGTTCTGCGCCAGCTGCTGGGAACTTCTGATCATCTTTTTAATCCGCTCATTTACGTAGACTGGAACGCGAATAGTTCTGGTCTGCTCGTCTATGGAGCGCAGCATGGTCTGGCGTATCCACCAGCACGCGTAAGTGCTCAGGCGGTTTCCCAGCCGATAGTCAAACTTCTCAACGGCCCGCATGAGGCCGATGTTGCCTTCCTGGATAAGATCCGCGAGAGGAAGCCCCCGGTTGATATACTTTTTAGCGATACCCACCACCAGCCGCAGATTGGCTCGCACCAGCTTTTCTTTTGCGTCCCGTGACCGGGCCTCAGCTGCTCTCAGTCCCTGCAGAATAACCTGCATTTCTTTCGCAGTGCTCTTTTTTTTCGCCTTATCTATGGAAAATCGCTTTTCCAGCTTTTTAAGAATTCCTTTTTCATTGAGGCTCAGCAGGTTTATGCGTAAAAGGGTTTCTGCCGCGGTATTAAGATTTTCAACTTTCATGCGGCAGAGCTTTTTCCGCTCATAGGACCCCGGAGCGCTGCTCCGTACCATCCGCTCAAGCTTTTTATGCTCCCGGTCAAGGGAAACTATTTTAGAAAACTGCTCCTCTATTCTGTCTATCTCGTCGCAATACTGGTCTGCCGGATCATCTTTTCCAATTGATTTTTGTGCTGGTTTATTTTTTTTGGCCATCTTTGAGAACATGACAATCCAGCTCTGGGTCAGTGAACGTTTCTTTTCTTCTTCGTCCATGACCTCTTTTCCCATAAAAAGCTCTTCCTGAGCGCTTATCAGCACGCTGCCGCGCATCTCTTTGAGATAGGAAGATAAAACATTAATGTCTCTATCACTGAGTGCCTTTTCATCGCTTATCTCAACACTCACTTCTTCATCTCCTGCCTCTACCGGGCTGAAAATTTCTTCCTTCTCTTCAACGCTTATGGCCTCTACCTGAAGCTCATCTTCCCTTACGTATGCAGTTTCCATATAAACCTCCTCTTTTGTTTCCAAAAGTAACAGGCAAAAGGCATACCATCGCCGGCACAGTTTATTTTTTAGGAGGATTGTTTTTTATGGAAGTTAATACAGCTGGTTACAAAGAAGCTGCAGAGGAGAGGCCCTGCCATGGAAGTGGCTCAAAAGAACAAATGAAAATTTTTCATGGTTATGGACAGCCAGAAAATAAAACAGGAAATTTTTGCATAGCTGTCCGGTTAGTCTTTCCAGCCCTTTAACAAATATACAATTTTGCGAATGCTCATGCCGAGAATTTTTGCCGCCTGCGTGCGATTGCCTTTTGTGCGTCGCAGGGTTTCCTGGACGATTATTTTTTCCGCCTCTTTCATGGGAATGCCAAAAGGAACAGACAGGCTTGACAGTACCTGATCATCCCGCTCTTCGCCCCGGCGGATATGCGCGGGAAACAGGGCCGGTGTTATTACCTCATCCCTGCACAGTATAACGGCGCGCTCCATGACGTTCTCCAGCTCCCGGACATTGCCCGGCCAGTCATAGTCCTGGAGCAGCTCAACAGCCTTGGGCGTGACCCCGCGTACAGGTTTTCTATTTTTTTCAGTATATTTTTGCAAAAAATAATCCGCCAGCAGCGGGATGTCTCCCTTGCGCTCCCTGAGCGGGGGAATGTTCAAAACAATTACATTGATTCTGTATAACAGGTCCTCCCGGAAATTTCCCTTTTTCACCTCCGCATCGAGGTTTTTATTGGTGGCTGCGATAATCCGCACATTAACCCGTAATGTCTTCTCACCGCCCACGCGCTCAAACTCCCCGGTATCTATCACCCGGAGAAGCTTTACCTGGGTGCTCTGGCTCATCTCCCCCACCTCGTCCAGGAACAGGCTGCCCCCATTGGCCATGGCAAAGCGGCCCGGCTTTTCGCGGATGGCGCCGGTGAAGGCGCCCTTTTCATGGCCGAACAGCTCGCTCTCGAGCACCCCTTCGGAAAGCGCCGCGCAGTGCAGAGCCACAAACGGCTTCTCCGAGCGGTCGCTGTTGTAGTGGATAAGGTTGGCAAACAGCTCTTTGCCGGTGCCGGTTTCACCCTGGATGAGCACCGAGGCATCCGTGGGCGCAATATGTACCACGGTCTTGAAAAGGGACTGCATCTGCGGCGTATTGCCTATTGTGGAGGAGAATTTGTAGCGCTCGCGGATAACCTTTTTCAGCTCGCGGTTCTGCTGGTAGAGCTTTTTCTTCTCCCATATCTTTGTTATGAGTATTTCCAGGGCTTCAACATTAATGGGCTTGGTCAGGTACGTCTCCGCGCCAAGCTTCATGGCCTCAACAGCGCTGTCAACAGTGCCGAACGCGGTCACCAGGATGACCGCTATGTCAGCCGCGCGTTTCTGGATTTCCCTGAGCAGCGTAATGCCGTCAAGCTGCGGCATTCTGATATCGGATATCACAATATCAAAGTTCTGTTTTTCAATTTTTTTGAGCGCTTCATACCCGGTTGCCGCTCCCTGGACTGAAAATTGATCCTTGCCGAGGACTTTCAGGTATCCCTGCAGCTCATTCTTATCATCATCAACAATCAGGATATGCGGTTTGTCCATGTCGTGGGTATCCATCTCACATCACCCTGGTTGGTATTTCTATACAGAACATGGCTCCTTCGCCCCTGTTTTCAAGCCAGATGGTACCGCCATGCGCTTCAACAATATTTCTGGCCAGGGTCAATCCCAGCCCGGTACCATTTTGTTTTGTCGTGAAAAACGGCTTAAAGACCTTTTCGCGGCTCTCGGGAGCCAGCCCGCCGCCCGTATCCGCGATAGAAATGACCACTGCTGACGGTTTGGCAGCGGTTGTAATGGTCAGTGTTCCACCCTGCGGCATAACATCAATAGCATTATTTATAATATTTAATAAAACCTGTTTCATTTTATCCCGGTCAAATAAAATTTCCGGCAGCGCAGCGTCAAGGCGTGTGTCCAGATCAATACGTGAAAGCGCCAGCAGCGGCTTAACCAGCTCGATGGTTTCGCTGAACAGTGTCTGCAGGGAACTCACTTTCATCTCCAGTGGCGGCGCTTTCGTTATCTGCAGATACTCTTTGCTGAGATTGTTGAGCCGGCCCACCTCTTCCTTCAGCACGCGGACAGTATCCAGCATCTCATCTTTCACCCCCTCCTGGGCTTTTTCCGCAAAGCGCTGCATCAGGTGGATCTGAATGGCTATGGAATTGAGGGGGTTCTTTATTTCATGAGTCAGCTCCGCGCAATATTTTCCCAGCAGCGCCAGGGCCCGCGTCTGCACCAGCTCATTCAGCAACTGCTCCCGCTCGGAAACATCGCGCAGGATTTCAATGCCGTGGATTACGATACCGGCTTTATTGGTTACCGGGTAGGTGTTCAATTCAATGGTCACCGGGGCCCCGCTCTGATCCTGCACATTGACCGTGGCGCGCTGCGGCTGTCCGCTGCTGAAGGTTTGATCCATCATGCAGTGGGGACACGGTCCGTCGCGGTGCCAGAACTCCTGGTAGCATTTGCTGCCGATTATGCCGGTGATTTTTTTTCCCACTGTTTCCACCGCTGCCTTGTTGATAAAAACAATGCTGCGGTCCCGGTCGACAATCTTTATTGAGTCCTGGATGCTGTCTATCAGGGACTGGAGAAATTCTTTTGTTATGGTCATAGGTGTATAAAGAGTCTGTGGGCTGGCATGCAAAATTTGCCTTTATAATAAAACAAAACCAAAACAAAGTAAAAACTATTGTTTGGGTTTATGCATTTTTATTCAATATATTTTTATTTCCTAAAAAGGAGACTTTTCCACCTTTAGTCCCTTTGTTGTTAGATTCGTGTTTTTTTTGGCAAGAAAAATTCGAAATCCAAATATCGAAGCACGAAACAAATACAAAATTCCAATACTGAATGATCAAAACAGCAGGCCATGAAATGTTTCAGCCACAGTCTTCATGATGCCAAGGCATCACCCGGAAAACATGAAAATGGTATTTTCAGAGCAGAACTACACAGATTTTCACGGAAATAGATTTTTATCTTCAGTGGTATTCTGTGTTTTCTGTGGCCATACATAAAAAGTATTTGGTTCCGGCTTGTCCGGGTTATGGTTACAGGGCAAGAATTGCGGTGAGCAGTACCCCAGCCCTGAGAATAAAAGACATTTGCCGTTTTATCCCCACTTATCCCAAATGCTTTCGGGACGGATCTATTACGGCAGGATATCGATAAGGGGAATCACACAACTGCCCGCAGCGGTCGCACTTCACGCGCTACCTGTTCAGCCATGCCATCCTCCGCGATATCCATATCATACCGGCTCTGCAGGTTTATCCAGTACCGTGGGCTTTGCCTGAAATAGCGTCCCAAACGCAAGGCAAGCTCTGCGGTCACCGGCCGTCTGCCATTCACCACATGATTAATCCGCATCGCAGGAATGCCTAAGTCCTTCGCAATCCGGTATTGTGTCAGCTTTAACTCGTCAAGCAGCTCTTTCAAATACACGCCCGGATGCACTGGGGTAATATGTCTTTTTGCCATAGCAGCCTCCTTAATGGTAATCGATGATTTCAACCTGTTCTGCGTTCCCGTTACGCCATTCAAAACAGATACGCCACTGGTCGTTAATACGAATGCTCCATTGTCCTTTGCGCTTTCCTCTTAAGGCTTCAAGCCTGTTTGACGGGGGCAGCATCAGATCTTCAATACGAGCAGCCGAGTCAATAGCATTCAGCTTCATAAATATGCGCTGCTGAATGGCAGAGGGAAACCTCCGAGAAAATTCACGATGAAATATTTTTTCGGTTTCGCGGCAGCGAAAGGTTTTAATCATATACGTATAATAAACAATATGTTTACTAACGTCAAGAATAATGTATTCGGATATTTTACAAACGCACGGGCATGCATAAAGCGAATGTTTCTCTACCTTTTGACCGAGAGCATAAAAAAGATATGTGTACTATCAAAAAAGCTGCCGTCAGTTTAACCGCTAACGGCAGCTCTCTCTTTAGCTGCTTTACTCCGCATGCTGCTACGAGGCAGCTATATTAACTATCACGCGGCAAGACGTGTGCGCTTGATAATCTCACCCTCCGCGCTTACCACAACCTTTTCAATCGGGACTTGTTTTCCCGCCTTATCCATGCCTTTTTTCACCATCGCCGGCAGTCCCTGGCAGCAGGGAACTTCCATAACCACCACAGTAACGCTTTTAATATTTGCGGTTTTGAAAATCTGGGTGAATTTCTGAATATAAGAATCAATATCATCAAATTTTGGACATCCCAGCAGCACTACCCTTCCCTGCAGAAAATCCCGATGAAACGAGGGATATGCCACTGGCACGCAGTCTGCCGCCACCAGCAGGTCTGCATTTTTCAAAAACGGCGCCGAAGGCGGCACCAAGCGTATCTGCACCGGCCAGTTGGTGAGTGCTGATGCTGCCGTCCCGGCACTTGCCGCAGGTTCTGCGCCATCACGTCCCCGGTCAAACTGGCGCAGCGCTGCAGACGGGCAGCCTGCATGGTGAGCCGGCTCCGGTGCGTGCTGCGTCAAACCTTCAGCGCGCAGGTGCTCTTCTACCGCCTTTTCATCAAACTCAGGCGCCTCCCGCTCAACTATTTTCAGGGCATCCTGTGGACATTCGCCGAGGCACGCACCGAGCCCATCGCAGTACTGGTCGGATATCAGGTGCGCTTTGCCGTTCAGCAGCTGGATGGCTCCCTCGGCGCATGACGTCACGCACTCTCCGCAGCCGTTGCAGAGATCTTCATCAATCTGTATGATTTTTCGTTTAACTTGCATCTCTGACTCCTGTCACTTGCGTTTTCCCATCGGCAGAAGCCACCCCCCTTACTCCCCCCTTGCCAAGGGGGGATATAAAGGGGGTAGTGCCTTGGGCATATCTTCGCAATGACTATTTATTGAAGAAAATACCCATCGCCAGTTTTCGGCCGCTTTCAGTAAGAAAAGATTTTTCAATAATTCTGGAAAGCTTTTCCTGGTCTATCGGGGATTCTTTATGCTTTTCTTCCAGGTTCACGATCAGGTCGGCATCGTAAAGAATCCTGAAATTACTGGTTTCCTCCGGCCGCGGATGATGATGGTGTCCGACAATATCGCACACCTCATCTATCAGGGCCTGCTCAGCGCCGAGTTTTTTAAGTATCTCCCGCGCTACCGGCGGCCCTTCCTGTTCCTGATAACGTGCATCGCTCGACTGGTATTTCCGCTCAGCTTCTGTGATCCCGATATCATGGAGATAGGCTACTATAAGCACCACTGCCATATCTCCTTTTTCATCTTTCACCATCTGCTCGGCATAGCGCGCCACTTTTGAGGCATGGCCGATGCGTTTGAAGTCCTGGCCGAAATAGCGCTTCATGGCAATTGCCACCCGGTCCTTCAGCAGGTCTTTGCGCTGCGCGAGCAGTTCCGGGGGCAGCTCTCCAAGACACTGGTCAGCATACTGGCAGTAGGAGGCGCAGCCGAAATCCATCCGCTGATTTATCATTTTGTGACCGCATTTTTTGCACTTGCGGGCTGATTCATCCTTGAAAAATTCGATGGTATTTCCGCACTTGGGGCATTTGTCTTCAAAAATCGCTTCAGGCCCCCAGTAGCGCATGTCCTGACCGGGACATTTCATCTGTCGTCCTCCGTCCTCAATTGCGGATTTCGGAATTAGGATTGCGGAATGGGTGAACCTTATTTATTCCGCATTCCGCAATCTGCATTCCGCATTTTTTTTACCCCAGTATCGCCTTCAAATCCTGATCCGGCGTCGAGATAGGCATAATATTGAAGTTCTTCACCAGCACATCAAGTACAGCCGGGGTGATAAACGCCGGCAGGCTCGGTCCGAGGCGGATATTCTTAATGCCCAGGTGCAGCAGGGACAGAAGAATCGCCGCAGCCTTCTGCTCATACCAGGAGAGGATCATCGAAAGCGGCAGTTCATTCACTCCCACCTTGAATGCTCCGGCAAGAGCCAGCGCGATCTGCACCGCTGAGTAGGCATCATTGCACTGTCCCACATCAAGAAGGCGCGGGATACCGCCGATGTCGCCCAGATTCTTGTCAAAGAAGCGGAACTTTCCGCAGGCAAGGGTGAGCACAACGCAGTCCTTGGGCACCTTTTCCACAAATTCAGTATAATAGTTACGCCCCGGCTTTGCGCCGTCGCATCCCGCCACCAGGAAGAAATGCTTGATTGCTTTATTTTTTACCGCCTCAATCACGGTCCCGGCGACGCCCATCACCGCATTTCTGCCGAAGCCGACCATAACCGTCTTGCCATTGGTATCAGCGCTGAATCCCGGCATCTCCTGCGCCTTTTTAATGACCGGCGCAAAATTTCTGTCTTTAATATGTGTCGCGCCGGGCCAGCCCACCAGGCCGCAGGTATAGATGCTGTTCAAATATGACTCCTTTGGCCGCTGTATGCAGTTGGTGGTCATGACAATCGGACCGGGGAATTCGGCAAATTCCTTTGCCTGGTTCTGCCATGCAGTGCCGTAGTGGCCGTAAAAGTGTTTATACTTTTTCAGATTGGGATAGCCGTGGGTCGGCAGCATCTCGCCGTGAGTATAGATGTTGATGCCCTTGCCGTCTGTCTGCTTCAGAAGCTCTTCCAAGTCTTTCAGATCATGCCCGGACACCAGTATTGCCTTTCCCCTCTTTGCACCCAGGGGAACCTTGGTCGGTACCGGGTGTCCGTAGGTTCCGGTATTGCCGGCATCAAGCAGTTCCATCGCCCTGATATTTATTTCGCCGCACTTCAGCGCAAGTCCCACCCAGTCGTTAAGGGCCAGGTTTTTATTCAGCATTGCTGCCAGCCCTTCATGGATGTAGGCATAGACCTTGTCATCTTCCTGGCCGAGAATCTGCGCATGGTCTGCATAAGCGGCTACGCCCTTTATGCCGAACAAGGTGGTGTGCTGCAGTGAGAGGATATTCGGGTCAATGCTTGCATCTGATTTCAAGCCGACTTTTGTACCCTGATCAACCAGTCCATCCAGATTTTTTGCCGGCTGGAATGCTGCCGGGCCGTCCGCAAAATCAGCTTTTACGCCGGCTGCCTTTACTTTTTTCTTCAGCCCTTCGCGCAATGCCACGCAGCGATTAATGAGCTCAACGAACCGCTGTGCGTCAAAGTCAACATTGGTCAGGGTTGAAAAGAGCGCCTTGATAGTGAAAACATTAACCTCCCGGTCTTTCACGCCAACCTTGCGCCCTTCCACTGCTACCTGCGACAGCCCCTTCAGGACATATACCAGCAGGTCCTGAAGCGCTGCCACATCAGCATCTTTACCGCACACGCCGACTTTGGTGCAGCCTTCGCCCTTTGCCGTCTGTTCACACTGATAACAAAACATACTTGTTGCTGCCATGGTACTTCCTCCTTGAAAATAGTGTTGTTGTATATTGCTCTTTGTGGTTCGTTCTGTTCCTGTTATAGGTACGGTATAACTGTTAATAGAGAATATCTCCTTGACTAAAGTCAATACCAAAAATTATTTCCGTGACTCGTGACCCGGGGTTCGTGACTCGTGGTACGCGGCTCATTATTCGTGACCCGTGGTCGAGGGGTGAGTTCTGCGGTTAATTAAATATTCCGCACTCCGAAATCAGAATTCCGCATGTCCTCTTCACCTATTAGCCCACTCACCGATTTACCCCTTGTGCATTCAACCGCGCCGTAGTCCCGCAACTGACGCAGGCGTGGCACCGATTCGCCTTTCCTGCGGTGAGCGCGGTCGAACCGTCACCTATTCACCCATTCCCTGACCCGTAAAAAATATTTCACCGCTGAGAGCGCCCGTCCTCCGCAGTGGCCTGCTACGAAGGGTGGACAGAGTTCGCTGAGAAATAGTATTATTTACCTCTGCGGTCTCTGTGTGCTCTGCGGTTAATTAAATATTCCGCACTCCGCATTTCTGTGGCTCCCCAACTCCTTCACTTTTCTTTGTGCCTTTGTGCCTTCTGCCTCTGTGCCTCTTGACCCCTTCACCTATCCACCTTTTTACCTCGTTCCCTCTTAATCCACCTTGACTTAGGTCAAACAACAGTGGTATTTTTTTAAAACTAACAGGTTGTTGAAAAAGTAGTTTTCTCTTGCGCTGGTCAAAAACATCCGGATGCAAGGCGCGCGAAATCGTGAGGAATAAGTCGTACTTTATTGTACGTCGCAATGATCCCGATCTATCGGGAATGAGCGCAACGAAGCAGATGGGTGTTTTTGACCAGCCTGCTAAGAATAATCTATGGATATAGTTAAACAGATTTCTGCAATACCGCTGTTCCAAGGCCTTGCTGCAGACAACTGCCGGCAACTGGCCTCAATAGTTGTCAACAAACCCTGCCGTCGCGGCCAGACAATCTTTTCCGAGGGAGACGATGGCGATGGTTTTTATGTTGTCGCGTCCGGCCGGGTCAAGGTATTCAAGCTTTCCCATGAAGGTAAAGAACAGATTCTGCACATTCTGGGCGCTGGCGAGCCGTTCGGGGAAGTGCCGGTTTTTGCCGGCGAGCATTTTCCTGCCCACGCAGAGGCTATGGAAGAAACGCGGGTCTTTTTTTTTCCGCGTGTGGCTTTTGTGGAGCTGATTAAAAAAAACCCTTCCCTGGCGCTTAACATGCTTGCCATGCTGTCCCGGCGTCTTCGCCGCTTCACCGTTTTGATTGAAGACTTGTCACTCAAGGAGGTTCCCGGCAGGCTTTCCGCCTATCTCCTCTACCTGAGCAAAACAAGGAACAAGTCCGATAACCTCACCCTTGATATCTCAAAAGCCCAGCTTGCAAGCCTCCTGGGAACAATTCCTGAAACGCTTTCGCGCATTCTGGCGCGAATGAGCGCTGAAGAGCTTATTCAGTCCGACGGCCAGCGCAGCATAAAGATACTTGACCGTGAGGGGCTGGAAGAGCTTGCGAGCGGGGAGCGCAAACTTTCCTGAACACAAGACACCAGAAGAGCTTCTTCTTTTATTGACTTAAGTCAATGCGGTTAATGCCGTTTTTCTGCATGCTATATTTACAATAGCGGGCGGCTTACCAACACGGGCAAAGCTATGGATGCATTACGCGCTCTCACGTCCCGGCGGAGCATACGGGCTTTTAAGAAACAAGTCCCTCCGCAAAATATAATTAGAAAATGCCTTGAGGCCGCAACATGGGCTCCCAGCGCCACCAACCAGCAGCCCTGGGAATTCATCGTTCTGACTGGCCAAGCATTGAAAAAAGTAAACGCACTGATCCTTGAGCATTTTGCCGAACGGATGCAGGAAAGCACCGCATTTGATAACGTGCCCGAAGACCTGGCAAAACGGCAGCAGGACATATTCGCTGCCCTGATGGCGGCAGGTGTTGCGGCGGGAATCGATGCGAGCGACATCTTTCAGAACAGCCTGCGCTTTTTTGACGCGCCGGTCGGCGTCTACTTTATAACTCGCAAAAGGCCTGATAACCAGTATTTGCTGAGCACTGCCGCCGCGCTCGAAAATTTTCTGCTGGCAGCCCACGCGCAGGGCCTCGGGACCTGCTGGCTGAACGTGACCGTGGTCTGCGCGGAAGAGATAAAGAAGCATCTGGGCATCGCTTCCGACCGGGAGCTGCTGAGCGGCGTGGCTCTGGGATACCCCGCTGCCGGTTCAGCGCTCAACACGTTTACCAGAACCCGCGTGCCGGTGGATGAAATAACCACCTGGCTCGGATTCTGATAATATTTCAGATAAAGTTGTTTTTTTCAGGCTGGTCAAAAACATTCAGATGCAAGGTGCGCGAAATCTTGAGGAATGAGCTGTACTTCTCAGTACGTCACAATGACACCCCCCTTCATCCCCCCTTGCCATTAACGCCGGGGGGTAGTGCAACGAAGCAGATGGGTGTTTTTCAACAGCCCGCTATAAACTTCTGAATGGAGGCTGTAAAATGGGACAGAAGGAGGTTTGCTACACAAAGGACGCAGCTTTAACCAGGGCCATTGAGATTGAGCAGCAGAGCTTCGCCATCTATCTCAGGGCATATAAAATATCTCATGACCGCAGCGCGCGGCAGCTGATCAGAGAGCTGGCGCTGGAAGAGCTTGAGCATAAATATCTGCTGGAAAAGGCCTTTTTCGAGGAAACAGTCGTGCTCCATGATACTGGCCGGGATGATAAACCGGTCATGAAGCTTGCCCTTTTTCTCAAGGAGAAGCCGCTCAATGAAAACTCGACGCCGCAGGAAGTGCTGATTTATGCGATTCACGAGGAAAAGCGCTCGGTGGAGTTTTACGAAAAGATGGCTACCCAGTGTGAGGGCGCTCCCATGGCCCCGATGTTTAAACGCCTGCATAAGGATGAGTCGGGACATCTTGCCCGGCTTGAAGACCTTTATGAAAAAATGTATATGGCTGAAATGTAGGATTAACCAGCCAAAGGAGGCAGACCATGACATCTTCTGAAATCTACAGCACGGCAATACCCCTGGCAGACTCTATCGAGTATCAGGCCGGCTCGGTAGTGAGCAGGGAGATACTGCGCAAGGATACCGGCACCGTGACGCTCTTTGCCTTTGCCCAGGGCCAGGGACTGAGCGAGCACACGGCCCCGTTTGATGCCCTGGTCTATATCCTCGACGGGGAGGCAAAAATCACTATTTCCGGCAATCCGGTTGCGGTTAAGGCCGGGGAGATGATTATCATGCCGGCGAACAAGCCCCACGCACTGCAGGCAGTCAAGCAGTTCAAGATGCTGCTGGTGATGATCAGGTCATAAGAGCAGGGTTCGAGGGGCCAGAGGGTCAAGGGGTGGGGAGTACAGGGTTCAAGGAGTCGAGGGGGCGAGGGTTCAAGAGTTAAGCAAAATTCTTACTCTATGGTCTCACATGTATACAATAACAGTCGCACGCTGCAATAAGGAGAAAATCATGCGCGGAAAAAGATTCATCAACAGTACGGTAATGCTGCTCGTACCTTTCATGTTCATCTTTTTAAACAGTTCTCCCGGCGCAGCCCAGGATTATCTGGGCAGCCTGCGGGTCCAGGTCAAGGACTTCTATACCGACAAACCGCTGTCGGGAGCCACGATACTGGTAACCCCGAATAATTATACCGGTACAACCAATGCGCAGGGTGAAGCGGTTATTGATAAGATAACACCTTTCAGGAATTACCAGCTCACCGTCCAGTGCAAAGGATACATTCTGCGCGAGACTGCGTTCGTAATAGTGCGCGCAAACGAGGAAACAACAGCAATTGCGCCGATGAAGAAAAAAGCCGTTATCTGGGGGGTTGTTCGCGAGCCCGGTAAGCTGCTTCCTTTTCTGCGCAGGCCAGTGCCTGCGGCATCGGTAATACTTTTAAAGAACCAGGACAATGCACTTAAAACCGTCTCCTTCACGACGACCAACAGCTTTGGCTACTTTGTTCTTGATAATGTTGATGAAGGGTCATACACGATTGTCGCCCTGAAAGACGGGTATAAGAGAAGCGATGTGCTTGAGATACAGCCGGCTTCCGGCAAGTTCACGCGGCAGAGTTTCGTCCTTGAAATACCGCAGGCGCTGCCGGATCCCATTCAGGTGGCAATTCCCCGTCCGGAAAAGCCGTACACCGCGCCGGCCGGTTATTATTTCGATGCTAAGAACGCATCAGCGTTCACTCAGTTCTTCTGGGTAAAGGAGCAGCAGCCGGCTGGCGCAGTGCCGCAGGGTGAGGAAGGCTATTTTGGCGATCCAGCGGGAAGCACCTATTATTTTACGGTCCCGCAGCTGGGCCAGTACACGGTCACGGTCTTTGCCGTGGACGCAAATGGCGCTACGCGACGTGGCTCAATCTCATTTGAAGCGGAAAATGCTGCTCCTACGGCGGTTCCCTCAGTGATCCCCGGGCCCACAGAGCTGCCCCTGATCGATCAGGATATTCTGCTGGCTACAACATCCGGCGCCTCGTCTGTAGCTGCCGGGTCAACCGTCTATCTGCGCGGATTCGGCAACGACTTAAACACGCCCTCTCCGGAAGAGTTCAATGTCGGTGCACCGACGTTTGACGTATATGGCAACAAAAACGGAGACTTTCATGCCTCATTTTTTGATTATGTTTGGACGCTGAAAGATAAAAATGGCAATGACGTAAGCTCTCTCCTGTCCCCGTCAGCCGCACAGGACGACGTTTCATTCAAAATACCGTCTGACGCGCAGCCCGGCGATACCTATACCGCCACACTCACTATTACCGATGACCGAGGGGCTCAGAGCGCACCGCAAAGTCTGGAGATAACGCTGGCAGCCGCCGCGGACGCGCAAAGCTGTGTTGCCTGCCATACAGAAAAAACCCTGGGGTATCATGCCAACAAAGGCGGAGGCGCAACCTGCCAGAACTGCCACGGCCAAGGAAGCATTCATGTGGCCGGTTCAGGCAATCCCAAACTATCAGTTAATTACTGGTCCGGGGTATGCGGCCAGTGCCATGGAGAGTTTGCGGAAACACAGAAGGCCATGCACACCAATGCCCTGCCCTTCGGCTACCACGAGCCCGGCGGCATCAGGCTTGTCTCATGCTACCGCTGCCACTACACAAAAGGATATATCGGCGCCGTTGATTCAGGCACGCCGTTCAAGGATTTTCGCTATCCGTTCACCGATTTGTCCATAGTACCCAGGGACACGCCCAATGTTTCCTGCTCAGTGTGCCATGATTCACATAGTGCTGACGCGGCAAACCCTTTCGGGCTCCGGACTGGTTCGGCGGGCACCGCCTGCGACACCTGCCACTATGAAAAATGGCAGAATGCGATACTTGAGGGCATGGCCGGAGAAGTCGGCAACGGCTATCACTACCCTGGCGAGAATTATTCAGCCTATGAAGGGGAGAAAAATCCCCATCGCGGAGAAGATAAGTGTGTCATGTGCCACATGAGCACCAAGGTTCCCGACAAGGATTCGCTGCAGGTGAGAAAAGTTGGCGGCCACACCTTGCGCATGCGCGATTACGGCGATGATTTAATCCCCGGCACTGCAGATGATACGCTGAACATCCCGGTGTGCCAGGGCTGCCATGCAGGGCTCACCAGTTTTGACCGCAACGGCGTGCAGACTGAAGTGAAGGGGTTGCTCACCGAGCTCTCCAGCCTGCTCAAGGGAAATAACCACGAGTTTCTGCCGGCAAACCAGCCGGGTAAATGCGCCCGCTGCCACAAGGGCGGCACAGTGCCGTTCCTTGATGACCCCGATGAAACCCTTGAAAACGCCTACACCAATTACAAGCTCTTTGTGAATGACCGCAGCTACGGCATCCACAACCCGGGGTATACGAAAAAGCTGCTGCAGGACAGCATTGACTCGGTGAAACAGATGACTAAGTAACATTAACTATAATTAATCGAGTAGGTGGCAGGTGATTAGTTCACCTGCCGTCCTCTCACACCACCGTACGTACCGTTCGGTATACGGCGGTTCGTAAAGAACTAAGCCTTACTATAAACAACAGCAAGACCCGTCTTCTCCTCCTGCTG
>Ga0172368_10000478_pt1 | contig 56813 bp, 51 predicted proteins | sample Lak11m_FD_114540 | JGI IMG/M metagenome (GOLD analysis project Ga0172368, IMG submission 114540) | Freshwater microbial communities from Kabuno Bay, South-Kivu, Congo - kab_022012_11m | ecosystem: Environmental > Aquatic > Freshwater > Lake | place: Democratic Republic of the Congo: South-Kivu... | reverse complement strand
TTTAAAATGCAAGTAAAATTCTATTCTTTGCCTATCATAAAATGTTAAATTTGACATGTATACTCCACTTGTGATTAATGACTTATTTTATCACTTAGTGTTGCATTGGGTCTAGAATGTACCGGGCTGGAGATTATCTTTACAATTCCCAAACTATAAATAATTAGTTTGGGCGTGGCGTCTTTATTATTAAGGCGCTCTTTTAAAATTGTAATAATATGGTATAATTAGATAAATTATGGAAACAATGCGAATACAAAAATTTTTATCTCTTGCTGGAATATGTTCCAGAAGAAAGGCAGAAGAATACATTTTGCAGGGTAAGGTTTTTATTAATAACAAAAAAGTCAAACTCGGCGAAAAAGTAAACCCGCAAAAAGATCGGGTTTTTTTTGATGGCAGGGAGGTTAAGGCTGAGAATGATTTAATTTATTATGCCGTTAATAAGCCTGTTGGAGTTACATCGAGCTTACAAGATGTACATGCAAAAAAGCTTGTTACAGATCTAGTTCCTAGCGCTATTAAGGTTTGGCCTGTTGGCAGATTAGACCGAGATTCATCCGGATTAATAATATTAACAAACGATGGCGAACTGACAAATGAATTAACTCATCCAAGATATAAACATGAGAAAGAATACCAAGTCAAAGTAAGAAGTTTTAGATCGGAAAATAAGTTTAATGCAAACGACATACAAAATATTATTTTGGCATTTAGAAAAGGCATAACTTTATACGAAGGCAAGGCCAAATGCGACAAAATCGAGCTTATTAACTTTGATGAATCTAAAAACATTATTACTCTTAGTATGGTGCTTCACCAGGGCTGGAAAAGGCAAATTAGAAGAATGTGTGAAAAGGTTGGACTTTATGTAATGGAGTTAAAACGAATTAGAATTGGCAAGCTCAAATTAGCAAATATTTCCGATGGCAAATATATAATTGTAGAAAAAGAAGAAATAATTTAAGATTAATTTTCATTTTTCAGTTTTCAATTTTCAATAAATTTTCAATTATTCAGTTCTTGAAATAATTCATCGAGAGCTTGATGAAAATTAAGAAATAATGAATAAAAAACTATGAAATTTAACAAGTTTAATTATTTAAGGATCATATGTTTAAAAAATTTTTACTCTTGATGTTTTCAATTGGTTCCTTTGTATTGCCATCATTAGCTAAGGCAGACGGATCGTTAATGCCAAGCCCAAATTATTGGGTTTATGAAACCGGCCAAAAAGGCGCAATTTATTTTGACGGTACAACAGAAACTTTAGTTCTTCAAACAAGTTTTAATGGTAGCGCTAAGGATTTTGCTTGGATTGTTCCAACACCTACCCAGCCAGAAGTTAGCAAAGTTTCGGATGATATTTTTAGTAATTTACAAAAACTAACAATAAAAGACGATAATAATTACGCTGTACCAATGGCCAATCTTAATTCATCTTCAGGCACAAAAGAAGACGCTGTTTCTGTTATTGAAGAAAAATCAGTTGGAATTTATACTGTTAAGGTTTTAACAGCATCGTCCAAAGATGCATTATTTACTTGGTTAACTGAGAATGGTTTTAATTATCCCGAATCAAAAAAATATATTTTAGATGATTATATTGCTAATAATTGGTATTTTACTACCGCAAAGATTTCAGAGGTTGCGCAGACCGAAGGCATTCAAAGTAATTTATATAGTGGCTCGCTTACTCCTTTAAAATTGGTTTTTAAAAATGACAAAATTGTTTTTCCTTTAAAAATTTCTGCGGTAACTAGCTTGGGCCAAGATGGGTTTAATAACATTATTATGCCAACTTCGTCAGAAGTTAGCGCATCGTATTTGCCACCTTATTACAATTCTGTTCCAGTAAATTTATATATTATTTCTTACCATAAGAAAGATATTGCAGGGTTCACAACTGAATACGCTAATTGGATAAAATCGTCTGATACAGAAAAACTCGCTAAAGATGATAATGGAAATGCATGGGTAAAATCAACAAAAAAAATGTTTATTACAAAATTAAGTAAAAGTATGCAAGTTTCAGAAATGACAAATGACTTATTCCCTGATAACGCTGTAAATAATAAAAAAGTTGGCGTTACGCCCTGGTACACGAAGGCTGTTGATTGGCTAATCCAATATGGCGGATGGATTCTTTTGGTAATGATTATATTGTTTTTTGCTCTTATTATTTATTGCAAGAAAAAAAACATCATAAATAGATGGTGCTGGTTTTTAGAAATACTAATCACAGCAGTTATTAGTTTGGGCACAATTTCAGCAATAAGTTTTTTTGTTTATGATTTTCTATTTCAAGGATACCAACCCTATGTAAATTCACGGGAATTTTTAAACGCAATGAGCTATATTTTGGTTGTTATTATCGTTGGCTTGAGCTTACCAACATTAATGATTACAATTTTAATTAACGAAAAAAATAAACAAAAAAATATCAAATAAATCAATCAAATTTTCGTCTTGTATCTTCGCTAATAACTAGGAGGAAATTTTGCTTTCAAAAGTTTTTTCCATGGCAGTACTCGGGCTTGATGGCCATAAAATAGAAATAGAAACCGATATTGGAGCAGGACTTCCTGCTTTTAATATTGTTGGACTTCCTGATGAGGCTGTTAAAGAATCTAGAGAGCGCGTAAGAAGTGCAATAAAAAATTCTGGATTCGTTTTTGCCAATTCTAGAATAACGGTAAACTTAGCACCAGCTGATTTAAAAAAGGAAGGACCATCTTTTGATTTGGCAACTGCCATAGCAATTTTAACTGCAGATAGACAAATTGAACAAAATAGTATTAATAAAACAGATTTATTTATTGGTGAGCTTGCTTTAAATGGAGATATTCGCCCAGTTAGTGGGGTTTTGGTTATTGCCTTTGTAGCAAAAGAAAAGGGCTTCAAAAGAATTTTTTTGCCAGTGTCTAATGCTGTTGAGGCCGGTCTTGTTAATGATCTTGAAATTTTCCCAGTTAACAATTTAAACCAATTGATAAAACATTTAAAGCAAGAAAAGATGATTGAACCATTTATTCCAAGCAATTTAGAAATAGAAGATGAAAAAAGCGACTTTGATTTTTGCTATATAAAAGGCCAACATCAAGCCAAGAGAGCTTTAGAAATTGCTGCAAGCGGGGGACATAATATCTTAATGAGCGGTCCTCCGGGGTCAGGCAAAACTCTTTTAGCTCGATCATTTGTTTCAATTTTGCCAAAATTAACCCAGGAAGAAATATTGGAAATTACCAAAATATATTCGGTTGCCAAATTGCTTTCAAGCGACACCCCACTTATTATGAAAAGGCCGTTTCGTAGCCCGCACCATACGGCAAGCCACATTGCTTTAGTTGGCGGAGGTACTTGGCCAAGACCTGGAGAAATTTCCTTAGCTCACCGTGGAATATTATTTTTGGATGAATTTCCTGAATTTCCTCGAATTGTTCTTGAAGCCTTAAGGCAACCGCTTGAAGATGGGGTTGTTAGCGTTTCGCGCGCGCAAGGTTCTGTTAATTTTCCGGCTAAATTTTCCCTTGTTGCCGCCATGAATCCATGTCCTTGCGGATGGCTTAACCATCCTAAAAAACAATGCATTTGTTCCCCAAATCAAGTTCTTCGATATCAAAAAAGAATTTCCGGGCCACTTTTAGACAGAATTGACATACATTTAGAAGTTCCTGCTGTAGAGTCAGAAAAATTAATGTCAGATGAACTTGCAGAACGTTCTAAAAAAATAAAAGCTAGAGTAGAGAACGCAAGAAAAACTCAAATCGAACGTTTCAAATCATTAAAAATTAGAACTAATTCAGAAATGAGGCCATCGGATATAAAAGCATTTTGCAAAATGACAGAGGATGCTAAGAACCTACTTAAAATAGCCATTTCTCAAATGAATTTGTCAGCTAGAGTTTATCATAGAGTGCTAAAGTTGGCTCGTACTATTGCAGACTTAGCATGTAAGGAAATTATTGATTCAACCCATATTGCCGAAGCTCTTCAATATAGACCCAAAGAAAATAAATACTAGTTTTCCCACAAATTATTAACAAGTTATCCACAGACATCTATTCTGTTACAGCATTTATTATATGGTTAATTTTAGTTTTTTCTTCAGACATATCAATGGCAATAACATCGATTCTTATATTATTATTTGGATACATTTGTAAAATTGCTTTAGCAAGCAATAATAATTTTTTTTGTTTAAAATAATCAACTTGTTCTTCGGGACGCCCTTGGCTTAAAAATCTTTTTGTTTTAACCTCAACAATTACAATTGTGTTTTTGTCCTTTGCAAGAATATCAATCTCCCCAAATTTAAGCCTAAAGTTACGTTCTAAAATGTAATACCCTCTATCGGTTAAAAATTTTTCGGCGATATCTTCTCCGGACGCACCAAGAATTTTTCTACTTTTAGTCATAAATAAAATTGACCCTTCTGGGTCAATTTTATCATATATTAGTCTGCTTTAAAATTAATTTTTTTCTTCTTCAACTTCTTTTTTAACATTGGAATCGTCTTTGTTTGCTGTTTTATTTTCTTCTATAACCATATCTTTTTCAGCAACTATTTCTTCTGCCTTTGATTCGCCGCGAGTTTCGGCAAACTTCTTTTCCAATTCTTTTTCTTCGGCTTCTTTTCGTGCTTCTTTTTCTTCAGCTTCTTTGGCTTTTTCTTCCTCAATTTTTTCTAATTCTTTTTCAGCTTCTGGTTCTTCCCATATGCCAAGTTCTTTAAACTCTTTGCGTTTTTTAGCGCGTTTTCCAACAACATCTCGTAAAAAATAAAGTCGGGATCTTCTCATTTTTATTGACTTAACTTTTTCAATTTTAATAATTGTTGGGCTATGCATTGGAAAAGTTTTTTCAATCCCAACACCATATGCAACACGACGCACTGTAAAGGTAGAATTTAAGTCGGTTTTATTATGAACTTTAATAACAATTCCTTCAAAAACCTGGACTCTTTCCTTGGCGCCTTCTTTAATTTTTTGATGAATTTTTACCACATCGCCAGATCTTAAATCAGGAACATTCTTTTTTAGATATTTTTTTGTAAAATCTTTAAGTAATTCCATATGTATCCTTAATTTTTAGCTGGTTCAACCGAAACGATATTAACTGGCTCAAGACGACCATTAAACTTTTGCACTTTTGTTTTTTTAAATTTAACAACGCCATCACACATTGAATAAATTGTGTAATCATTGCCTAGTGATGTATTTTTTCCAGCTCTGAATTTTGTACCTTTTTGCCTAATAATTACATTGCCAGTTTTCGCGAATTGGTCACCAAGAATTTTAACACCTAGCCTTTTGGCCTGACTGTCGCGTCCTAATCTTGACGTGCCTTTCGCCTTTGTATGTGCCATATTTTCTCCGTAAAAATATCAATAACCTAAAAACCAAGGCTATTTACTTCCTATAATTAAAATTTATTCTTATTTACAAGATATCAAAATAAATTATATGTGTCAAGGGAAAATTGATTTAACTTTTGTCTTGCATAAATTTCTAAATTGTCCTAGCATAAAAGAAGAATTTGATTTTTCCATATTTAAGGAGGATCGAAAATGGAAGAAGCAAGAGCTCCTTTACATATAGTATTTTTTAAAATCGTTGATAGAATGGCCAAAATTGGCTTAAATTGGCTCTCAATTCAATATTCTCCAAAAGTAAGAAGTAATTTTGAGCAAATAATTAGGGAAGAAATGACTGATGATTTTTCAATCATTGCTGATGCAGCCATAGGTAATATTGAAGGAAAATATAGATTGCCTAGCTGTGAAAATATTGAAGCTCTTAGGGCCGCAAAAACAATGTTAGTAGAACAAAAATTAAGCCATAATGATTTTAGTGACATTGGCACAACTGCAGAATATCGATGTGCAAGAACATTTTTGCTTGAGCGAATATTTAACTTTGCTCATGCAGAGTTGTGGCATGGAATAGAAAGGCTACAGAGAGAGCAACTAACTATTGGAAAAATCGAAATGGCCGATCAACGAACAGAGCTTGATTTCGGATTTGATGATAGTGGCAATATTCGAATTGGCAGAATCGAAGGGATTCCCATTGCTCAATTTTGTTCAATGGTAACTCAAATTTTTGTTAATTTGTCAGAAAAACTTAATCTTAAACAATTAAGATTACCAGAGTCTGCAAAAGATGATCAATTCCAGCAAGGGGAATCACGTCTGGCAGGAATGTTCTTATTTTAAAACTTTTGAAAGCATTTATCCCCGCCGTTCGCGAACGGCGGGGTGTTTTATTTTTCTTTGTTTTTATGTTTTACTATAAATGTATAGAATAACATACTCACGCTAAAATACATCAAAAATAACAATTTAAATAACAAATTTTAGGAGCCAAATAATTTACAGTGTTTAATGTATCAATTTCTAGGCCCAATAGTTGTTTTAAAGCCTTATAATCTGAACTGTTACTTAGGGTTTAAAATCTACTATGATTTATAAATAAGTCTATGATAGGAATAACAAATGGCAAGTGAATTTATTGCTCTTCATGTGCATAGCCACTATTCTTTGCTTGATGGTCTTGCAAAAATTGATGAGCTAATTAATAAAGCCATTGCCGAAGGCATGGAGGCTTTGGCAATTACCGACCATGGTGTAATGTATGGCGCTATTGAATTATATAAAAAAGCGCAAAAAGCTGGAATCAAGCCGATTATCGGTTGCGAAGTATATATTGCGCCACGCCAAATGACAGATAAACAACCAAAAATTGATTCTCGTCCACATCATTTGGTGCTTCTTGCAAAAAATATGATTGGGTATAAGAATTTAATTAAACTGGTTTCAGAATCACATTTAAAAGGATTTTATTATAAACCACGGGTAGATAAAGAATTATTACAAAAATACAACATCGGGTTGATTGCCATGACTGCATGCCTTCACGGCGAGATTCCAAAACAGTTGGTACTAAATAAATACGATGAAGCAAAATCTTTATGCGATTTTTATATTAAAACGTATGGTAAAGAAAATTTCTTTTTAGAATTGCAACATCATGAAGGTTTGCCGGATCAGGAAGTAGTAAACAAAGGGCTTAAGAAACTGTCTAAAGATTTGGGTCTAGATTTGGTTTGTACAAATGATTCCCATTACTTAAATTATGAAGATGAAGAAGCACATGAAGTTCTTCTTTCGGTTCAAACTGGTAAAGATTTAGACGATCAAAGCCGTCTTACAATGAAAGATATCGACTTATCTTTTATAGAAACCGAAAAAGCCAAAAAATGGTTTGGTGATGCCCCTGAAGCAATTGAGAATACTGTAAAAATTGCCAAAATGTGCGAATTAGATTTGGGCCTCGGAAATATGATATTGCCCAAATTCGAAGTGCCAGAAGGTAAAACTTCTTTGCAATATTTACGCGAGCTAACACAAATCGGTTACGAAAAGAGATATAAAAAAGACAATTTAGAAGCAAAAAAACGACTTGAGTATGAATTTTCTGTTGTAGAAAAAACTGGTTATGAAGATTATTTTTTAATTGTTCAGGATTATATTAATTGGGCAAGAGCAAATGGAGTAATTGTTGGTCCCGGCCGTGGCTCGGCGGCTGGTTCAATTGTTGCCTATTGTCTTGGGATAACTAATATTGAGCCAATGCGCTATGGGCTTCTGTTTGAGAGATTTTTGAATCCAGAAAGAATTTCAATGCCTGATATTGATACAGATTTCGACGATGATAAGCGGGATTTGGTAATAGAATATGTTAAAAACAAATATGGCGAAGATCATGTTGCCCAAATAATTACTTTTGGTACCATGGCAGCTCGCGGTAGCATTAGGGATACGGCAAGGGCCCTCGGCATGGCATATAGTGATGGCGATAGACTTGCAAAACTAATTCCCATGGGCTATTCAATTAAAAAATCATTAGACGAGGTGAAAGAAATTAAACAAATTTATTCTAGCGAGCCAGAGATGAAGCATTTAATTGATATGGCAAAAAAGCTAGAAGGAGTAGCCAGGCACGCTTCCACCCATGCTTGTGGTGTCGTAATTTCAAAAGAACCATTAACCGAATACCTTCCATTGCAACAAGCAACAAAAGGCAGCACTTCAATTACCACACAATATCCCATGAATGATATAGAAGCAATAGGCCTATTAAAAATGGATTTTTTGGGACTATCAAACTTAACAGTAATTAAAAATTGCCTAAGAATTATTCGAAAAACCAAAGACAAAAATATAAATATTGACGAAATTCCCATTGATGACAAAAAAACATATGAACTTTTGTCACGAGGAGAAACAACCGGGGTATTCCAGTTGGAATCGGACGGAATGAAACGCTATATTAAAGAATTAAAACCAAATATCTTTGAAGATATCATGGTTATGGTTGCTCTCTATCGTCCCGGACCATTACAATTTATCCCAACTTATATTAGTCGAAAATTCGGTCGGGAACCAATTGAATATTTGCATCCAAAACTAGAAGGTGCACTTAAAGAAACTTACGGAATTCCTGTTTACCAAGAGCAAGTTATGAGAGCAAGCCGCGATCTTGCTGGTTTTACGGGCGGCCAAGCCGATACCCTTAGAAAAGCAATTGGTAAAAAAATAGCTAGTTTAATGGCAGAAGTTAAGATAAAATTTATTGCAGGATGTAAGTCCGCTAACAATATTGACGAAGAAATTTCAAATAAAATTTGGCAGCTTTTTGAAGATTTTGCGGCATACGGTTTTAATAAATCCCATGCATGTTGCTACGCCTTTATTGCATATCAAACAGCCTATTTAAAGGCAAATTATCCAGCAGAATTTATGGCAGCACTATTAACTTCTGATTTTGGAAATCTAGATCGTATTGCTATTGAAACTTCAGAATGTGAGCACATGGGAATTAAGGTATTGCCACCTTCTGCAAATAGATCATTTGTGGAATTCGGTGTAATTAAAGATGAAAAAGACAAAGAAAGTATTAGTTTTGGTTTGTCGGCGATTAAAAATGTTGGAGTTGGGGTTGCCGATGCCATAACCGAGGAAAGAAAGGTTAACGGGCCATATAAAAATTTAGAGGATTTTTTATTACGGTTGGGCTCGAATATTAATAAAAAAGTTGTTGAAAGTTTGGCCAAATGCGGCGCATTTGATGATTTTCTAGAAAGAAATCAAATAATCTTTAATATGGACACAATCCTAAAGTTTGCTTCTGGGGCAAGTAAGGAAAAACAAAATGGCCAATCGAGCCTTTTTGGCGAACTTAACATTAAGGCCAGTGAGCCAAAATTGATTTTAGCAGACACAGAACCGGCCGATAAAAGGCAAAGACTTGCTTGGGAAAAAGAACTTCTTGGTCTTTATATTTCAGAGCATCCCATGTCCGATTTAATGCATATAATTTCAGCTAAAGCCAGAAATCTTTCTTCAATAACCAATGAAGATATCGGTAAAAGAACTAGAGTTGCCGGCGTAATATCTGATATTAAAAAAATAATTACAAAAAGTAAAGAACCAATGCTTTTTGTTAAGCTTGAAGATACAATGGGCGAACTTGAAGCTATTGTTTTTCCAAGACTACTAAAGGAAAGCTTTGAAATGTGGCGAGTCGATAATGTAGTTTTTGTTAGTGGTAGAATTGATAATAAAGATGGATCGCTTAAAATATTAGCTGAAAATATTGAGGAGGCAAATACTGTAAAAGAGATTGAAAAACTAGACGAATTAAGCGAAACAACAGAAAAAAAATCGAAAAATAAAACTGAAAATACAAAAGTTATAGTTAAAGAGGAGCCGAAACAAAACTGGAATTTAAATCCTGCCGATCGTATAGTAGTACTAACTTTTAGCAAAGTAGTTACAAAAGAAATTCTTGCAAAAATTAAAGAGCTTGTTGAAAAAAATCCCGGGGAAAGTTCAATGATTTTAAAGGTATCACAAAATGATGGGCATAAGGAGATAAAATTAAAATCAAAAATCAAAATAAGCCCGGAATTTATTAGCTTTTTGACAGAAATATTAGGAAAAGATAAAATAGAAATACTATAAGAAAAAAGTTCTATGTTTGCATTTCTCAGTTTTCAATAAGTTTACATTTAATAAGTTTTAAAACTGCAAACTATGAACTAAAAACTGAAAAATATATTATCACAAGGAGATTTATGCCAAATAGTAAAAAAATAATAATTTATTCAACTCCAACATGTCCATATTGTGATATGGCAAAAGACTATTTAAAAGAAAAAGGCTTTGAGTTTAGTATTATTGATGTAGCTTCAAATGTTGATGAGGCCAAAAAAATGGTTGAAAAAACCGGTCAAATGGGAGTGCCGGTACTCGAAATTGATGGGCAAATTGTCATTGGTTTTGACAAAAACAAAATTGACGAATTGCTTAACATAAAACAATAGATTAAATCGGAGCAAAATGCCAAATAATACCAATCCTTTTGAGAATTCATTATTTAAATTACAAAAAGTTAATGAACTACTAAAATTAAACCCTAATACCCTTGAAATAATTAAAACCCCGCAGAAAATTCTTTCTTTCTCTTTGCCTATTAAAATGGATAATGGCGAAATTAAGATTTTTCAAGCTTATCGCATCCAACACAATAATAGTCGTGGACCCTACAAGGGCGGAATTAGATTTCATCCTCAAGTAGATCTAGATGAAATTAAGGCACTGGCCTTTTTAATGAGTTTAAAATGCGCTGTAGTTGATATTCCTTTTGGGGGAGCAAAAGGCGGAGTTACTTTGAACCCTAAGGAACTATCAATTTCTGAAATAGAAAAAGTATCGCGTGAATATATTAGGTCCGCATATGAGTTTATTGGGCCGGAGCGTGATATCCCAGCGCCCGATGTTTACACTAACGCGCAAATAATGGCATGGATGATGGACGAATATTCAATTTTAATAAACTATAATTGCCCAGCAGTTATTACTGGTAAGCCAATTGAGATAGGGGGAAGTCTTGGTCGCGATATTGCAACAGCTCAAGGAGGTGCCTTTGTTCTTTATGAATTAATGGAAAAATATAATCATAAACTCGAAGATATTACGGTTGCAGTTCAAGGGTTTGGAAACGCCGGAGCAAATATTGCAAAAATTTTATTTGAAAAAGGGTTGAAAATAGTTGCAGTTTCAGATTCTCAGGCTGGAATTTATAATAAAAATGGTATTGACATTATTAGTTTAGAAAATTATAAAATAAAAAATAAATCAGTTAAAGGATTTACAGGATGTAAAAATATCTCAAATAATGAGCTATTAGAGCTTGATGTTGAGGTATTAATCCCGGCTGCGCTGGAAAGCCAAATTACTAAAGAAAATGCGGACAGAATTAAGACCGATTACATTATAGAGCTTGCCAACGGTCCAACTACACCAGAGGCTGATGATATCTTAAACAAAAAAGGCGTAAAGATAGTGCCGGATATATTGTCAAACGCTGGGGGTGTAGTTGTATCATATTTTGAATGGACTCAAAATTTAGGCCGCTACAGATGGCCAATTGAAAAAGTTATGACAAGACTTAAGGATACGATGAGCCGATCTTTTCAAGAAGTTTATCATACAGCCGACAGATATAATACTGATTTTCGTACCGCTGCTTATATTGTCGCTGTCAAAAGAATTGCAAAAACAATTGAGATAAGGGGTATTAATTAAGCCGCGTCCGCAACGCCTAAGTAAATATGGGCTTGCGATGGCGGGCAGGAGAGAATATATGACGGAAATAATTTATGATACATTAATAATTGGGGCGGGTCCAGCTGGATTAAGTGCCGCCCTATATTCTGGTAGAAGAGGTTTAAAAACCGCATTAATAAGCAAAGACCTTGGAGGTCAGGTTAATTGGGCTGGAAATATTGAAAATTATCCCGGATTTTTGTCAATTAGTGGTATTGATTTAATTAAAAATCTTAATTCAAACATTAAAAATCTAGACGTAGATTTAAAATTAAACGAAGAAGTTACTGATATTGTTAAAAAAAATAATATCTTTGAGGTTAATACAATAAGTAAAGCGAAATATAAATCAAAAACTGTAATAATTTGTGCTGGGAAAGTTCCAAGGCGTCTTGAAATCCCAGGCGAGAAAGAGTTTGAAAAAAAGGGAGTTGCGTTTTGCGCAACCTGCGATGCGCCGTTTTTTAAAGACAAGGATGTGGCAGTTATTGGTGGCGCAAATTCCGCGCTTGATGCAATTTTACAGCTAGATCACTATGCATCAAAAATTTATGTAATTTTACGATCTAAAGATTTTTCAGGAGAACAAATTAGAGCTGAAAAAATTAAAAAAATGAAAAAGGTTGAAATTTTAATCGACACAGTGGTTGAAAAAATAGACGGTGACAAATTTGTAAAATCAATTGTTACCAGAAACTTGTTAAATAGTTCAAAAAGAATTATCGATCTATTGGGGGTTTTTATTGAGGTTGGGTCTTTGCCTGCAACGGGCTTTATATCGAATATATTAAAACTAAATGAAAAAGGTGAAATTTCAATTAGCAATAAAAACGAAGTACACAAAAAAGATGGCAAGATTTTTGAAGGTGTTTTTGCTGCCGGCGATATTACAAGTGACGGCTATAAACAAATAACCATTGCTGTTGGAGAAGGCGCCAAAGCCGCTCTTTCTTGCGCAGAGTTTATAACAAAAAGCAAATTAAATTAAATAAATTTAAAATGAAAATATTGGCGTTAGATGTTGGTAAAAAAAGAATAGGCCTTGCTACTTCTGAAAGCAATATTATTGCGAGTGAATATGGTGTTGTAGTGTCGGCTAGCGATATGGAAAAATTAGAAAAAATAGTTAAAATCATCGAAGATGAGAAAATTGAAAAAATAATTATTGGACTTCCTTGCCTAGCAAGCGGGGAAGAATCAACTCAAGCCCAACATGTAAGAAATTTTGCAATAAATCTAGGCAGCCTAATTAACTCCGATATTGAAATTATTTTTGAAGACGAAATACTTTCTTCATGGCAAGCAGAGAAGGAATTGAATAGCGAAGGGGCAAGCCTTAAAGAAATCAAATCAAGGGTAGATGCGGTTTCGGCAAAAATAATTTTAGAACAATTTTTAAATAGACTTTAAAACAAAAACAATATATAATATCTATAAGAACACTTTTATTTCCAAGGAGGAAAGGCAAGTGCTTTCTAAAAGATTTTTAGCGACTCATATCCTATCAATTCTAATTGGAATTGTTGTAATTAGTACAACAATAGTTTTTGGTGTGTCTCCCTTAAAAACAAAATTTAATAATTTTATCGGAAAATTTAGCCCAAAAGCTGACGTGCAAGTTAGTGATTGTAGCCAGACAATGCCCTCTGCATATAGTACAAAATCATATGACATTGGCGGAGGTAGGATCTTTTCCGAATTTAGTACCAGCGGAAATAAACTTGAAATTGGCGATCAAGTTACGGCAACATTTACTCATGGCATAGAACCAGTTTGGACCCAGTGGTGGCGTTCTATGTCTAGTTGGACCTTATATAAGGCTGGAATTGAAAAAATTTCAATGTCCGCTGGAATTTACGGCACAGCTATTAGTAAAGATAAGGGCTTGTACGAAGGCAAAGAAATTCAATGGGCAGGAAATAAATACGATGATCCAGATGGAAATCTTACCCAGGGAACATATACTTCTACTTTTAAAATTACTAAACCCTCTGGATCATGGAAATTTTTGACATATAATTCACCTGGTAAAGAACCCTGGTTTTATCCTTATAACTGGCAAAACACAAAATATGTTTTCTATACAAATGGCGGGGTGCCACTTTGCACATATTGTAAAAATGCCGTAGTTACTACCCTTACCCCCGTAGATGATAATGGTATCAAAATAGATGCAAGTAGTATTAGCTACAAGAAAAATCAAGGCCAGTATCAAATTAAACAAAAGTTTTTAATTGAAACTACATACAAGGATAGCCCGATTTCATCAGAGGTCAATCTTGGTTATTATAAACAGATAAATGACAAAGTTAAGGGTAATTACATGTCGCTTCAAAAAAGCTATGTACTTACGACTGGAGAAGATGGCAAAACTACACATGAATTTTTATTAAGTGGTTATGACAAAAATTCACTATACTATGGACCATACAAATTAAGTGCTACGTCTAGTTGGAAATGCATTGAACCTGCAAAAACAGCCGATTACACCATGGAAATAAAAAAATTATTATCACCAACAATTAAGCCAATTTCCTATTTACGTTATGATAATTCTACCAAAAAAGACATAGAAAAATCATTAATCGATACAAACCCCGATGTTGAAGCAAAGCTTCTTTCTGACACTAATTTTATTCCTGGTGATAAAATTACATTTAAAGCGGGATTTGACAATATTGAAATAGATCAAGACGATATAACAGTAGAACTTCCATTACCACTTAACAAAGATAATAATCCGCAATTAAAATTTGTAAAATTGATTGCAGATGAAAATAATTCTCGTTTTTCATATGATGAAGTAAATAAAAAGCTTATTTGGAAATATACTAATGCAGAAGAAGTTGATAATCAACTCAAAAAAGATCAAATTGTTGAAGAAAAATTCCAACTTAAAATAGCTGATTTAAAAGATTTGAATTTAGGAGATAATTCAGAGCTTAAAATGCAATCACAAATTCCTGATAGTTTGGAGCAGGATAAAACCAAATGGATAAAATCAAATGAGGTAAAATTAAAAATTATAGACACCAGCGTGCGTATTACAAGTTGCGATAAGGATTACAAGGTTTGTGATAATTTCTTAAATGGAGAACTATTTATTGATTCTTCTCAAGAAATATTTCCAGAAAACGACCCAGATAATCCAATTACAGATGCAAACAATCTTTTGCAAAGTGAAGCATATATAAAATATAGTCTACCGGAGCTTAATTATGATCGCGAGAACATTACAGCAGACATCTATCTGCCAGATGATGTGGAGTTTGTTTCGTCACCAAATCCGGACGTTAAACCATTAACAAACGACAAACACTTAATTTCGTGGAACATTAATAAAATTGAAAAAAATCTGGGATACTCTGTATTTTTAGTAGTTAAACTAGATAAATCTATTCCCAAAGAAAAGAAATACCTACTTATTAATGGAGATTATAAAAATGTTAATGCAGTTGTGTCTCAAAGTAATGATTTAAGACTAAATATTTGGGGCAAGCTGATTGGGCAAATAACAACTCCATTTGGAAATCCTCTTTCTTATGCCAACATGATTATTTTGGATGGTGAAAGTGACACAAAAGAAGATTTAGATAAGAATTTGATAGTTAAAGGAGTTTTGTATCAGCATTTACAAAATCCTGAAAATCCTAAGCTAGAAGAAAAAGACTATACCCGCACTGATAATAAAGGAAAGTATGCAATTAATTTTAATAGGAATAAAATTAAAAATGACAATAATACAATTAAATTAAGATTAGACTTCTGGGACTCAAGGGCTGAAGGTACGAGGATGCCAATTCTTAAAGAGTTTTATTCCAATCATAATTTGGCTCATCTACTGACAACCTCATTTGATATTTCATCTGAAAATATTACCAAAAAAGACATGGCAATTAGCGACAACGGCTCGGTAAATAAACAAAACTTCGATTACCCGGACAGTGATGCAAAGATTCAAAAAGAATTTCCTGCACTTGCAGAGGTTTACTATAATTTATATCTTGCTTATTTAAAGATTAATGCAGAATTTGGCGATTTTAATATTACGCTTGATCCAAAAATTGTTGTAGTAAATTATGATTTTGATGAAAAAATTGGTGATAATGGCAAAGAAATTGATTATGGACCATATTTAATAAAAGACAATAAACTTATACTTTCAATGCAAGCACTTGACATTACAAAGGATCGCCGTCCGTTTTATGAATACCACCAACTTGCACATGCCATAATTGAAAATATTTATAAAGGAACATTAGAAATTCCCGAAGTTCCCTTGTGGATTTTGCCTTTCAAAACCCCCAATTATCGAATTTTTAAACCAATGGGTGGGTATATGAATGATTATACCACCGACTCGCTTCTAGAGGGGCTGGCTAACATTATTTCGCTTGAATTAAGTAATAAAGTTTTTGGTCGCGACGATACGGAGTATATAGATAATTACGGAAACAAATTCAATATTAATGATCCAATTGCTATTTTTAATACCGAAAACAATAACAATGAATCGCGTGCCATAACTAATTTATTTTACGGGTTATTACATGGAGTTTCGGCTGTAGGCAATGAATCAATTAGTCACCTTAATATAGATAATGGTAATAATATCTATAAGATAAGTTTTCCCAATGACACATATAATCTTAAAAAATTAATTACTTTATTAAAAAACCGCAAGCCAAAAACGCTTTATGATGTTAGGTGTGATCTAATGAAGTATGAAAAAGTTGGGCAAGACGGAGCAAATGAAATTGGATTAAACTATTTAGATAGACTATTTATTAGACATGGTGTTTTTGCAGATTTGGATGGGGACTATAAATTTAGTCCTAATTCAAATGAAAAAAGAAAAATCGGTTGGAGTTCTAATAAAGAAACTTTCAAAACTTCAAATGGCATTGAAATAGGTTCAAGAAATTGGAGAAAATAATGAACTTAACTTTTATTAAAAAGAAAATTGTTTGGATATCGCTAGTAATAATTATTATGATATTAGTTATTATTTATGCAATTCTAAATTTTAAAAAAGAAAAAACCGTTATCGTTAATTCCAATTTAAAGGATGCCGAAGTCACATTACAAACCGATCAAGGCATTTTACCAGTGACTGTATCAAGTATTGCAAATATTACTTCACTTTCGCTTCCAACTAGTGTGAAAACCGGTAAAATTGTTGTTAAAAAAGACGGGTATTTAGATAAAATTATTAGCGTCGACGATAAAGGGTTAATTGGTTTGGTGAATTTGCCTTTAATTAAGGCCGAAGAAATAATTTTAGCTAAGCCAATTGCAACCATTTCGCCAATAATTATTGTGCAGCCGAGCCCAATAATTTTATCTAGCGACCCAAATAAAATATACTATTTGGGAGATGATAATAAAATTATGCTTCTTGATAATAATCCAGATAAATTAAACGAGAATCCAAAGGAAATTATTTCTCTGGGGGTTGATGAAAATCAAAATATTACTCAATTTAATGTTTCGCCTGATTCAAAATATTTATTTTTTCAAACACTAAATGGTGCCTCGAAAATATCAACTAAAGTTGTAGATATTTCACTTAAGGAACAAAAAGAATACGACATTCAATCCGATGTTATTTGGTCAAGTGATAATATGTTTTTTTACCTGAAAGAAGAAGAAAATAGTACATTGTTAATGAAATCAACACTAAATTTTTCAAATCCGTCAAAAATATTAGATCTTCCTGTCGGCTCGAGTGATCTAATAATCTCACCAGACAATAAATATATTAGCATTGTTTATAAAAAAGACGGAGTATTTTGGGGAAATATTTATGATACGAACGGGAAATTAATTAAAGAGTTTAACTTAAATTATAATGGTGATGCTTTGCCTATTGCCAAGTGGTCTTCAAATTCTCAAAAAATTGCTTTTTTTAATAATCAAAATCAGATATTTATTTACGATGTAAAAAATCTAAAAGATCAAATCGAAAACACCCCAGTTGTCGCTGGAATATTTTCTTGGAAATTTGACGGAAGTAATTATTATTATCTTATTAATAATCAAAATCTTGATATGCCGTATGTTGTAAAAGACAAAAATAACAAAAAAATTGCAGAATTTATTGAAGCGCCGGAATCAATTGTTGCAGATAAAAATGGCAATTTAAATATTATTACTGGAAATGATATTGAAAGGATAAATATTAAATGATAAAACGCATAATATATTTATTGTTATTTATTTTGGTTAGCAATTTTGTTACCCCAAATTTCGTGTCTGCCCAAGACACTAATTCGGATAGTCAATATTCAGCATTTACAGACCGCCTTACTGTTTCAAAGAATCTAACTGCCAATATTGGTGAAACGCGGGCGATGTTAATTATTTTTAATTTAGATAGACTTGATTATTGGATGAAAAATAAACAAGAAAGGGCGATTATTATTAATAAATTAAAAAGTCTTGACTCGGGTTATACTCTTGTTGATTCCTTCGTAAAAGAAGACGTATTTCCAAGTAAAAATTCAACATACATACACCCTGATATGGATTATGTTTTAAATCAAATCATGAAACAAAACATACCTAAAGATGCATCAATTTATCAAGGGATGTTAGATCAAATGAAATCAGCTCTTGGTTTTCCAGCAGATGACATTAATTCACCTGGTTTTAGAGATCATCCCGCATATTTTGGCGATGCTATGCGTGCATATTTTACAAATTCTACGGTAAACGAGAAAGAGAAAATATTTACTTCAGAAACTTTAAACTGGCTTTATGCCCCAGAAGGTTATTTGAGTGATTATTTTGAAAACAGAAATAAATCTCAGTTTACAGAAGAGGAAAAGAAAATTTTACAAAGACCGCCCGGCTATGATTTTGAGGATTTTTTCAGATTTTTAGAATTTTGGTTAACAACGACTGCCGCGGGATCTGCCGCTGCCCAACAATATGAAGTAGCCATTCCATTAGTAGTTGGTAGAATCGCATTGCTTGCGAGACCCATCATAACCCCCTTTATTAATCTGCTAAAAAAACCAGTAGCAAAAATTGCAAAAACCGCACAGCCTGCCTTTGAAGAAGTACTAAAAATATTTCCGAAACAAAAATATACAATTAAAAGTGGCTCTAACGTCACAGAAAGGATACTTGAACCACCAGGTGAAATTTCCGAATTTCCGACAGTTGTTAGTAAATTTAAACCATCCGAAACTGTATCTGAAACAAAAGTCAGCTCTTATCAGGTTGGCTTGCAAAGTTACACTAATAATAGCCAGCTGAACCAGACTAAAAAAGCGGCAACGCTTGTACCTAACTCAGCAAATTCTATTAGAAGAGATCTTGTAACCGGGGACATTATTGGTTCTTTTAGTAAAGACGAATCGGAAAAAGCCATAAAGGACTTAGGAGTTGAAGGATTGATTGATTTGCAAAATGATCTTTTAATGATAAAATTTTATTTTCCTCATGATTCACTTTACTCGTATAATGTACCAAAAGAATATTTACAAGTTGTTTCCAAATTCCAAAAAACTCTTTTTGAAGAAGGAAGATTATTAAGAATCTCTAGCCCAGAAGACAAAATATTATACGATCCTATATTAAAAAAACAAGTACCAGTAAGAGTAATTGATGATAACGGAAAATCTGTTATCGTGTTTTCTTCTCATTCCCAAGGTAAAGATGATTTAATTACTCTGACTACTGAAATAAATAAAATTTATCTAAAAGAAATGTTACCCCTTAGAAAAACAGCGTCTTTTAATAAGGATTATGTTCAAGAATCAGCAGTTAGATATTTGTCAAGAAAATATATTCGCGAAGAATATAAGGCTGATTTAAATAATAAACCAGTTATTGACTTTATTAATGCACATTATTATGGCGATAGCTCGGGACTTAAAACAAAATCTGATTTTACCGCAGACTTATGGGATAGATTAGGCCAGACATTAACGAGAGGTATTAGGCAAAATAAGTTATATAAGAGTTTTTCAGATCAAGAAATTAATAATATAGTTGATTCAACTTTAAGTGAAATAGTTTCTGTTACTGGTGAACAGGGTCTAGAAAAAAGAATATTTTTTAATAATAAAAACCTCAATGATTTGTTTATAGATCGAATTAAAAGATGGGATGATGCTCTTTCCACTGGAAATGCTACAAGCGCAGTAAGGAGGCAACTCAAGCTACAAGATAGTAAGCTATTTAGTTTGATTGAAAAATATGCTAAAGATACTCCAATAAAAAATCCAAGTGATTATAAAATATTTGGAAATAAATATGAACAAATTTGGAATAATCCATTTAGTGAATGGAAAACCGGTGCAACCTATGATGAGGTAATGGTTTACTTTGGGCAAAAATAATCCATAGTAAAAAGGAATATGTATGAGAATTTGTAAATTTATTGTAATGCTTTTAGTACTATTTATGGCATGGTTTTGCATTGACCATAAGTCTGTTAGACAACCATTTTTAGTTAAGGCTGAAGGTTGTCAGAAATATGATCCTGTCGGTCCTCCACCCGCGCCAAGCAATTTATCAGCAGATTATTTGTATAGCTACGATAACACAATGGTTACGGTATATATGAAATGGTCTAGCCCAGATTTGATTGGTTATTTGTCAGATAAAAACACTTGTATTAACTCATTAGATGGCTGGGGCGCAGATGTATCCAAGTTGCCATTATCAGATTATAAATACTTAATTGTTGGAGATGATGGAACAAATATTGTTGTTGAAAATAATTATTTCGGGGTTAATATGCTAAATTCAGGAGGATTTTTAAAACATACATTTAATGCAAGCAATAAAGTGATGACAAAAAACTACCAAATTTATACATTCAGAAATAATAATGGCATTGCGCCGATTATTTCCCAGCCCGCGAAAATTTCAATAACAATTTATCCGCTCGAACCTCTTGGATGTACTGAGGATGATTCTTCGGGTGCATTGAACCTATTTCCCAATATCGATTGTCAAAAGAGCTCATGACTTAAAATAGATAAGGGCCCGCGTTAGGCCCTTTTGCTTCTTTGCTCAGCGTTGTTGTTTTTGAATATAAAATATTTAATTTCAAGCCAATCCTTACCAAAATCATAAATAAGAGTGCTAAATTCTTTAAACCAATATTTTAAATTAGCGAGCTTAATTATTTTTTGGTTAGGATCTGGGATATCAATTCTAAATCTTATACAATAACCATTGTTTGTTGAAAGTAACACTTCCTGTGATTCTTCGCAAACACATTCATTGAAGCCACGATTGTCAAAATACAATTTAAAATATTGTATATTGTTTTCAAATCTACTAATTTCTAGCGAAAAGCCAGTTCCATTAAAAAGTATACTGGGTTGTCCATTGTCACAATTCTGATTGTCTCCGAGGTCATCTACCCCATTGGATTGGATAAACTTGAATATATGAACAATAATCTGTCTATATATTCCTATTACTGTGTCGATATCATAATATCTTCTTAATGATTTTAGGAGTATTCTTAATATTTCGCATATTTGATTGTGGGATAGGTAATCAAAACTATCTATTGGTATAATCCCAATAGTTTTAGCAAACTTTTCAGCAATAAATGGATATATTGTTGAAAGTTTAAGCAATAGCTTCACTTCCTTTCGGATTGATAAAGATCATGTACATTTACCAAAGATTATAGAATATTTTTTGTCCAAAGTCAAGTTAAATATTGATAAAAAATTAAAAAAACTGGATAATATAAATATGAAAAAGACCTTATTAATTGCGTTGGTTGTAGCATTGGCATTGATTTTGATGGTTGGTATTTTTGCATATTATCAAATAAAAAAACCACTTAATAATACTGCTACTTTAAAATTTTTTGAAGTAAAAAACGGCGAGTCAACCTTGCAAATCTCTCATAATTTGTATGACAAAAAAATTATTAAATCCTGGTGGTTTTTTGCGGCTTACACCAAGTATCGAAAATTATCTTTATTGCCAGGCTTATATTATTTACGTTCGGATATGAATATTGCTGAAATTTCATCTCTTCTTAAAACGGGATTATCTCAAGAAAAAAAAATTACAATCATTGAGGGTTGGAATAATAATCAGATGGCAGATTATTTTGAAAAAAATAATATTGTGGGTAAAAATGATTTTATTTTATCTGCAAGGTTTAAACAAGATTATAGGAAATGGTTAGGAAATTTATCATTTAACGATGGAGAGAACCTTGAAGGTTATTTATTCCCAGATACTTATAGAATTTTATCAAGTTCTTCTTCTGATGAAATAGTGCTAAAGATGCTAGAAAATTTTTATAATAAAACCAAGGATTTAAATATTACCAAAAACAATATTATATTAGCGTCAATCGTTGAAAAAGAAGCTAAGACATTGGAAGACAAAAAAATAATTGCTGGAATTTTTCAGAATCGATTGTTGGCAAATATGAAATTAGAATCCTGCCCAACTGTTTTGTATGCAATGGGAGTTACAAAAGACAAATTGTCATCAGAAGACATTAAATTTGATTCACCATACAATACTTATTTACATGTTGGGTTGCCACCTGGCCCAATTAGCAATCCTGGCCTAGAATCAATTACTGCAGTGCTTACCCCAACCAAAACAAACTATTATTATTTTATGTCCGACTCTTCCGGGATAATCCACTATGCAAAAACTTTGGAAGAGCACAATCAAAACAAAATTAAATATCAATAATTTTTTTGTTAAAATTCTGCAAGGATAACTTCAATTCTTGCCTTTTTATTTTTTATCTGATACGCTAGGCTAAAGAAAGGATATAAATGTCCAGTCGTTTTTTAGGATTCTTTTCACATGATATTGGAATTGATTTAGGCACTGCAAATACTCTAGTTTATGTTAGAGGTAAGGGCATTTTAATTAATGAACCGTCTGTTGTTGCCGTGAATAATAAAACCAAACAAATTCTTGCCATAGGTGAAGAAGCTCGAAGAATGGTAGGACGAACACCTGCGCACATTGTTGCTATTAAACCACTTGTTGACGGCGTTGTTTCTGATTTTGAAGTAACGGAACAAATGCTAAAATATTTTATTAATAAGGTTCACCAGGAAAGATTTAGACTGTTTCCTAGGCCTCGCGTTGTTGTCGGCATTCCATATGGTGTTACCGAAGTAGAGCGTCGTGCAGTCGAAGAGGCTGCAATTAATGCCGGAGCAAGAGAGGTGTATCTAATTGAAGAACCCATGGCTGCCGCAATTGGTGCCAGACTTCCAGTTCAGGAAGCTGCTGGTTCAATGATGGTTGACATTGGTGGAGGAACTACTGAAGTAGCTGTTATTTCACTTGGTGGAATTGTTGCTTCAAGATCTGTTCGAATAGCAGGAAATGAAATGGACGAGGCAATTAAAGAATATTGTCGTGACGAACTAAATTTATTAATTGGTGACAGAATGGCAGAACGAATTAAAATTGAAGCTGGGTCAGCGCTACCGCTTAAGGAAAAATATGAACTTATAATCCGCGGAAGGGATTTAATTACAGGACTTCCAAAAGAAATGACAATTAATGATGATCAGGTTAGAAAAGCAATATTTAAGTCAGTGTCGCAAATCGTTGATGCAGTTAAAACTACAATTGAAGAAACTCCACCAGAATTAATTGCCGACATAATGGAAAGAGGAATTGTGCTTGCAGGTGGCGGAGCGTTACTTAGGGGTTTAGATCAATTACTCTCTCAGGCAACAGCTAACTCAGTCGTAATTGCAGATGATCCATTAACCTGCGTGGTACGTGGTACTGGGGTGGTACTTGAGGATCTTGATAATCTTAAAGAAGTCTTATTGCCTACTGAATTTCGAAAATAATTTAAAATTCTAACCCAGAATATTGTTTTTGTGCTACAAATGTTTGATGAAAATGGTATTAATTGTATCCATATCAATTTCTTAATTAGCATCATCAAATTATCATATGAAAAACAATCGCATTGTTATAGCATCAATTATTATTGCACTTTTGGGCCTAATTTTTACAGGTCAACTTAGCGCCATAAAAGGAGCTTTTGATTCGGTATTTTTACCCATCGAAAAGATTATTTACACTTCTTCTAATAATTTATCTGATTTTATTAGCTCGATAAAAAATATCAAGTTTTTGTCTTTGCAAAATAGTCGTTTGGAAAAAGAAAATGTTAGCTTGCAAGCCGAAATCGCAAGTCTTAAAGAAGTCTCTCATGAAAATGAACTACTTAGAAATGAGCTGGGTTTTTTAAGTACTCAATCAAATTTTCAGTTAATACCAAGTCAGATTATAAGTAAAAATCCATCTGAGTACCTACAAAGATTCAAAATAAATAAAGGTTCAAAAGATGGCGTTAAAGTTGAAAATGCAGTAATTTCAAACGGTTATTTTGTTGGAAGAGTTACTGAAGTTACTAATTCTACGTCCGAAATAGAATTAATTACAGACAGCCGCTCACTCGTCCCAATTATATTACAAGATAGTCGAGAGACAGGCTTATTGCGCGGAGGATTAAAAGGATTAGTTGCAGAAGATATTTCTGTTAATGCAGAAATAAAAGCTAATGAGACTGTTTTAACTTCCGGATTATCTGGAAGTTTTCCGGCGGGTATTCCAATTGGCACGGTAAATTCAGAGATTTCAAGTAAATCAGAAATTTTTAAGAGAATATCAATAAATTCTCCAATCAAATTATCTAAACTCGAAATAGTATTTGTGGTGAAGCAATGAAAAATTTTTTCATTTTTTTTGTAATTATTATTACGGTTATCTTACAAATTACTGTTATCACAAAAATTCCAGTCTTCACGGGTGTTTTTAATTTGCCATACCTTGTAATGCTATCGTTAATCTTTATAAAAAGAAAGGAAGAAGCAATTTACTGGGCGTGTGTTGGCGGGTTACTGCTAGACATTAATTCTTTAGCGCCATTTGGGCTTTATACCATCACATTTATCTTTTCATATTTTCTTTTTCTTTTTGTTAACACCAGACTATTTCCAGACCCAGATTTTTATATAATTATTGCAATATTTGTTATCGCATCAATTATTCTTGATATCGGATACCAAATTTATATATTTGATTTAAAAATCCTGCTTTCAAATGTAATTTATAATACTGTTATTGGGTTTACAATTTTTGAATTATTGAAATATTATTATAAGCCAAAAGAGATCATATTTGTAGAATAATTTATGGAAAATATTTTTGAAAAATATTCTGATGATATTGGGACAGTAAAATCTGATTTTAGCGAATATGAACACATTGTTGAAACTGAGCCCAAGGACGTGCTCGAAGAAAAAAATGAAAGACCTTCATTTAATATTATATATTTGGCATTAATTGCTGGAGGATTGTTTTTGATTATGAAGCTTTTGAATTTGCAAGTTGTAAGCGGATCCCAATATCAATATTTAGCCGAAGGCAATAGAATAAGAGAAAGACTAATAGAGGCTCCAAGGGGTATTATCTATGATCGAAACAATATTGCGCTGGTTTCAAATGTCGGTACATACAGATTGCAATTAGTGCCAGCGGATCTTCCCCGTCAAAAAGACGAAAGAATTAAGGTTTACGAATTGTTAAAAACTGTTGCAAATTATGATACTTCAAGCATATCGCAAGCCGTTGAGAAACAAGGCCTATATTCACTAGAACCGATGATATTAAAAGATAATTTAGAAAAAGATGAAGCCCTAAATTATAAAGTAAAATTTGCATCAGTTAGTGGCATACAAGTTGTTAGCCTTCCAAACAGAAAATATAATTTTATGGATAGCTTATCACACATTTTAGGCTATACAGGAAAAATTTCCGAAGATGAGCTAAAAAATCACCCAGATTATAATATTAGTGATAGAATCGGTAAAAGTGGGCTAGAGTTTGTATATGATAATTATCTCAGGGGCAATAATGGCCAAGATCAATTTGAAGTTGATTCCAAGGGCCAAATTCAAAGAATTCTTGCGACAAAAGACCCGGTTGAGGGTAATAATTTAATATTGAATCTAGATTTGGGTTTACAAGAAAAAGCCACTGGACTTTTGGCTGATATGATTAATAAAAAACAGACTTCAAGCGGAGTTATAATTGCAGTTGATCCGCAATCTGGAGGAATTTTGGCAATGGTAAGTTTGCCCGGCTATGATGATAATCTTTTTTCCGGAGGCATCAATAAGAAAGACTATCAGAATTTACTAGATGATCCTAGTAAGCCATTAATTAATAGGGCGACTTCGGGACAATATCCATCTGGTTCAACTATTAAACCAATGATGGCAGCCGCTGGGCTCGAGGAGGGAATAATTAATGAATCAACCACAATTAATGACTCAGGGCAAATAGCAGTTGGAGATTATGTTTTTCCCGACTGGAAAGCTCATGGAAAAGTTGATGTTAAAAAAGCAATTGCGGAAAGTTGCGATGTATTTTTTTATGCAGTTGGAGGCGGTTGGGACAAAATAAAAGGTTTGGGCGTTAATAAAATAAAAAATTATATGGAGCTATTTGGATTTGGCAAAAAAACCGGAATCGATTTAGATAGCGAACAAGATGGGCTGGTTCCAGATGCAACCTGGAAGAAAAAAGTAAAAAATGAACCTTGGTATGTTGGCGATACATACCATATGTCAATAGGCCAAGGCGATATTTCAGTTACTCCCCTACAACTTTTAATGGCAACTTCAAGCTTTGCTAACGGTGGAGAATTATTAAAACCTCACATAGCAAGTAAAATTATGTCGGAAGATGGAAAGGAAATCAAAAATATTGAGAAAGAAGTTATTAGAAAAGACTTTATAAATTCAAAAAATATTGAAATCGTAAAAGAAGGCATGCGCCAGACTATAATATCTGGTTCAGCACGAAGCATTAATGAAGTAGTAAATAAAGACGGAAAAAACATAGAAGCTTCGGGTAAAACTGGTACCGCACAGTTTGGAACCGAAGATAAAACCCACGCATGGTTTACTGGGTTTGCTCCATATGATAGCCCGAATATATCATTTGTTATATTAGTAGAAGGCGGAGGAGAAGGCAGTGATGCAGCCGTACCAATTGCAAAAGAACTCTTTAACTACTGGTTTAATCGCTAGTTATCCACAGAAAATGCTTGACAGGTTTGCTTAAAAAGGGTAAAATATTTTTATTAAAATAAGAAATTCGATATCTGGAGACAAGATGACTGATTTATATTTAACCAAAGAAGGACTTGAAAAAATAAAAAAAGAACTTGATGAATTAAAAAACGTTCGACGTCCAGCCGTAGTTTCAAGAATTAAAACGGCAAAGGAATTCGGCGATTTAAGTGAAAATGCTGAATATGATGACGCCAGAAATGAACAATCGTTTATTGAAGGAAAAATTAGAGAGCTTGAAAATATGCTTAAACAAGCCAAATTTGTAACCGAACATGCAAAATCCGGTAAGGTTTTTGTCGGAAGTAAAGTTACCTTGCACTGTGACGGCGAAGAGTCAATATATGAAATTGTTGGTGCAAATGAATCCGACCCTTCAAAAGGGAAAATTTCTTCTGGTTCTCCAATCGCCCAGGCATTACTAGGCAAACAAAAAGGCGAAGCCTTAAAAATTAAGACTCCTGGCGGTGAAATGGAGTGTAAAGTCATATCTATTAATTAAATTTTTTTCTTTTTGATGTTAATAATTTTGGTCAATTTTTGCTAGTATAATATAATTTATGTACTTGTTATTAATGCAGGCATTCGAGAAACGAATGTTTTTTTGATATCAAAAAACTGCTTACCAGCACTTGACTAAAGCAGGAATTACCGCTATAATAATTTAACATATTTGTTCGATAACAAACTATTAAGGAGGAAGATCAATGGCTTTCTTGAATAGCAATTCCAATATTGATAGATTAAAAAGAATTATCATAGCATCTGATCGAAAAGCAGTTAAAAATGTTATGGACCAGATACCAATAGATATTAATCATTCTTCGGAAATGTGTGAAGCACTTCATTCACTTCATAATGATAATAGCATTTCAACCAAGGTATCGAATTATGTTAATGAGTTGATTAACAGCATTAGAGCTAAAACTAGAAAAATGAATATTGATGAACTGCAAAAATTTTCAACAAACCTTATGAAATTCAGGAGATATTTGGATTGTACTTCGGCCGCTATTATCTCCATTATGTTTGGGGCAGATAGAGGTTGTTATAGAGCATCAATCGCAATTTTTAGTTTAATAAATGATTGTTATTATTCTGATTTTCGAGTGCATTATAATGTAAAAGATTATTTAATATCCAAGGGATCAATTTTATATTTAATCTGGGAATTTATTTTATTTTTCCCTAAAACTCATATTTGGGAAAATTTACTTACGTATGCGGAAGTAAACCAAGATGCTCTTAAAGTTTTAAAAAATTTTTTAATGATAAAGCTTATATCTGAACAGGGATTAAGTTGTACGAGTTATGAAAAATGGGAGAGTTACCTTTGTCAAAATAATATGAATATGTTGAGAAATATTGACTCTATCCCTTTTCCAACGAGTTTTATTAATTTTGGCGCTAACATTATTGAAGAATTAGCCCAAATAAGTAGGTTAGACAGTGCCTGCGAGCTAGAAGTTTCGTGTTGGTTTGGCAACAACATTGAATATTTTGAGCAAGAATATCAACGGATGTGGAAAGAAATAACAAATGAAGCCGGATGCTGGCTAAGGAATAATGGTGCCGACAGGGTAAAAATGAATATAGTTGCTTATAAAAATTCTTCACATACCCTGGAATCGCTTCAATTTATTGTTGAGGGGCTAGAATTTCCCAAAGTTATTGCTAGATTTTGGCATAAAGTATTTGATAGTCCCTATATAACCGACTATCATATTAATTCGAACAGTTTAAATGAGTTTTCATGGCTTAAAGACAACCATGATGTAAACAGCCAAAACTATGCAAAAGATATTCTCCGCTCAATAGAATACCAATTATATATTTTTATTGCAACGCACTGTTTATGGAGAATAGTTTGTAAGGTTGAAGCCGATAAAATCGGGCCATCAGTATCAAAAAGATCGGCTCGCAAAATAATCTATACTAAAACCAGCACAGAAGTAAGGCCACACTTTCGCTGGTTATCAGGCAACCAACAGCCAAGTGAAGAAGCAATTAATAGATCGTTTGAGATATTTAATTATGCTCCACCTCCAGGCAAAACCTTTGTAAAAACTCATACAAGAAACCTGGTGGAAGAATTTGGCGAAATGCAAAAAATACCCGAACTTTTTACATATGATGAATCAGATTTTGGGTATATCGCTCATATATAGAGCTAGACTCAGCCCCATAACAATGGGGCTTTTCAAATATTTAAAACCCCGCCTTTCGTGAAAGGCGGGGTTTCCTGTTTAAACAGGAATTTGAATTCTGTCCCGAGGGGTATAAGCCGATTCTACTTTTAGTACTTTGTATTTACCATTCGTAATATATGCCTGCGCATATAAAATAGCATCTTCAAGGTTAACAAAATATAAAATATCAGTGTCTAGCCGAGGATTACAACAATGGAAATCATCATCTCTAAAAACTAACCAACAGTTCCCTGGAATTGGTGACAAAAATTCAAGAATTTTTAAGCACGAGGCAATCTCTTTGTGATATCGATGTGCGATGATGATTTCTGCAACTTTTGCCCAATTAATTTCAAACTTTTGTCCCGCTGTTTCAATGGCCTTCAATTTGCCTGTGCAAAGAAATAATTCATCAGAAAAAGCATCTGCAGCGCAATTTGGACATTCATCTTGGAAGTGAGGCAATTTAATATTAATTCCATTAATTACTGTTACATAATCTTTTTCTTCAAAATCCGTTTCCTGAGATCTTTTACAAAAACAGCATCTTGGCATCAGCATTTCCTCCAAATCAATTGTTTAGATACGAAAATTTATTTTCAATATATCACAAAATTCAATTACGCTAAAGTTTAGGGTTGAAATCAGTTGTATTATTCGATACAATAAGAATAAGCTATCACAGATCTTTAGCGCAGATAAGCACAGATAAATACGGAGAAATATAATAAAGCTATCACAGATAGGCGCAGATAAATTAGAATATTGAAAAAATATTCAAGGAGACAGATGTATTGGGCTAAAGAAATTGCTAAACAAATTATTAGTAAAAAAGGTAAAAAGTTAACACTCGCAACCGGCATAACTCCTTCCGGGCATATTCACATTGGTAATATGCGCGAAGTAATGACTGCAGAGCTTATTAGGGCCGAACTCGTTAAATTGGGTGCCGAAGTTAGGTTTATTTATATTGCTGATGACTTTGATCGTTTGCGTAAACTATATCCATTTTTACCTAAGGAATTTGAAAAGTATATTGGTTGGCCGCTAGCAAATATTCCTGACCCACAAGGCGAAAAAAATAAAAGTTATTCCAAACATTTTTTAGAACCATTTTTTGAAGCACTGGATCAAATTGGTATTAAAGTTGAAAAACTATTTGCTAAAAAAATGTATGAAGAAGGTTTCTATACTGATTCAATTACAACATCATTAAAGAAAAAAAACGAAATTAAAGAAATATTAGAAAAAATTTCAGGACGGGAAATTCCTACTGATTGGTCCCCATTTAATCCGTTATGTAAAAAGTGTGGCAAAATTGATGAAGCAAAAATAATAGAAGAAGATTTAAAAAACACCAAGGTAAAATATAAATGTACTTGCGGGAATACTGATTGGGCAGATTATTCAAAAGGCGAAGGCAAGCTTTCATGGCGAATTGATTGGCCAGCAAAATGGAGTCAAATTCCGGTTGATGTTGAACCATATGGCAAAGAGCACGCCACTGTTGGCGGATCATACGACACCGGAAAAGCAATTTGCGAGCAAGTATTTGAAACCCCAGCTCCTTATGGAATTGGTTATGATTTACTTTATTTAAAAGGTTTTAAGGGTAAAATGTCTTCTTCTCTTGGTAACGTAATTTCAGCTCAAGAATTTTTAGAAATTGTACCGCCTGAAATTTTAAAATATATGTTTGTAAAAACAAAATATGATAAACCAATATATTTTGATCCACAAATCGGCTTTATGCAGTTGGTTGACGAATATTCTAAGCTTGAAGAATTAAATAAAACTGCAAGTGTCAGCGAAGATGAAAAATTAATTTATGAAGCTTGCCAAATCAATCAAAATGGTAAAATAATTTCCATAGTTCCGTTTAAACACCTATTAAATGCAGTTCAGGCATCATGCGGCAGCTTTTCAGAAGTAATTAGGATTCTAAAACAAACAGGCTACACTGAGACAGTAAAAGATGAAAACCAGTTAAAAATTCAAATTAAAAAAATCAACAATTGGCTAGAAAAATATGCTCCTGAAAATATGAAATTCTCTATTCAAAAAGAATTACCTGAAGTAAAAATATCGGATTCCCAAAAAAAATTATTGCTTCAAATTGCTCAACGCCTTGAAGAAGCAAATTGGGACGCCGAAAAACTTCATAATCATATTTACGAGTTAGGAAAAAATCTTGGGCTAAAACCAAAAGAAACATTTGAGCCAATTTATTTGTCGCTTCTCGGTAAATCCTCGGGCCCCAAGGCCGGTTGGTTTTTAGCTGTATTGGATAAAGATTTTGTAATAAAAAGATTTAGAGATATGTAGTAAATTTTAGATAAAAAATTAATAATCTGGAGATTATATGCTAGACATTAAATTTATCAAAGAAAACAAGAAAGAAGTTGAAAAAGCTATAAAAAACAAAAATGTTTCTTTTGATTTAAATAAACTATTACTACTTGATGAAAAAAAACACTCATTGCTTTTAAAAATCGAAAAATTGCGTTCCGAGCGTAATGAGCTTTCAAAATCGAAAGATAATATTGAAAAAGCTAAAACTATCAAAAAATGCTTGCAAGACCTGGAGCCACAGCTTGCTGAACTAAACGAGCAAATTTTAGAAATGCAACTTAATGTTCCAAATGTTTATTCAGGTGATACCCCGGTTGGCAAAAATGATACTCAAAATAAAGTTATCGAATTATGCGGGAGCCCTAGAAAATTTGATTTTACCGCAAAAGATCATATTGAGCTTGCAAAAAATCTTGACTTAATTGATTTCGAGCGCGGAGTCAAGGTATCGGGCTTTAGAGGATATTATCTCAAAAATCATGCAGTAAAATTACAAATTGCTTTAATGCAGTTTACGCTCGACAAACTCGAAGCCGAAGGTTTTATCCCAATGATTGTACCAACATTAGTACACAAAGAAGCTTTGATAGGCTCCGGACATTTTCCTGAAGCAAAAGATGAAATATACGAAATTTCAAACCCCGGAAAACTTGCAAGTGGCAAAACAGAAGAATCAACATATCTAGTTGGAACAGCAGAGCCTTCGCTTTTAGCTTATCGCATGAATGAAATATTAGATGAGAGCGAATTAGCATTACAATACTGTGGTTTTTCCCAGTGCTACAGAAGTGAAATTGGCAGCTACGGCAAAGATTTAAAGGGGGTATTTAGAATCCATGAATTTATGAAAGTAGAGCAAATTGTAATTTGCGAAGCTGATCACAAAATTGCGGAAAAATGGTTTAATAAATTACTTAATATTTCAAAATCAATTTTAAAAGACTTGGAATTGCCACACAGAGTTTTACAAATGTGTACTGGTGACATGGGATTAGGAAAATATAAAATGTGTGACGTTGAAACTTGGATGCCGTCATCAAATGCTTACCGAGAAACCCATTCCTGCTCCAATTTAACAGATTGGCAAACAAGAAGATTAAATATTAGATATAAGAATAAAGATGGACAAAAGATATACCCATTTGCCTTAAACAATACTGGAATTGCATCCCCAAGAATTCTAATTGCACTTTTAGAAAATCATCAGCAAAAGGACGGATCAGTTAAAATTCCAAAAGCTTTACAAAAATATTGCGGATTTGAGAAGATTAGTAATTAGTAACATGTTACTAGGAGTATTATGAAAATCATTATTAAGGGCGCACGCGGATTTGAAATTTATGATGACAACAAAGATTATTTAATGGATAAATTTCAAAAATTTGAAAAATTAGTTAAAGAACCGGCAACAATGGAAGTTGTATTTGAACACACTCATGGGACAAGGGCTAATTTAGACAAAGTGATTAAGGCAACACTTACATTGCCAGGGCTTAAAAAACCGATGCATTGGGAAGAAATTTCTGTTCATTATACTGAAACAATTGATAGGTTATACGAACGGATTGATGATTTTTTAAGAAAATTCAAAGAAAAATTGCAAGAGAAAAGATAATAATAAAAACAAGGTATAAAATATGGGATTATTACAAACAATTTTTGGTGACCCCAACAAAAAAGAAATTGAAAAAATAGAGCCTGTTATCGCTATAATTAATAGTTTGGAAGCAGATTTAGAAAAAATCTCTGACACTGAACTTAAACATAAAACAGAAGATTTTAGAAATAGATTATCTGGCGGAGATGACCTAACTAATATTTTACCAGAGGCATTTGCGGTAGCTCGTGAAGCCGCAAAACGTGTTATTGGTGAGCGCCATTATGATGTGCAGTTAATTGGTGGCTATATTTTACATCAAGGTAAAATTGCTGAAATGAAAACAGGAGAAGGAAAGACCTTGGTAGCCTCGCTTCCACTTTATCTTAATGCTTTAGAAAAGAAAGGATGTCATTTAATTGCCCCAAATGACTATTTGGCCAGAGTTGGCGGTGGTTGGATGGGAAGAATCTATCATTTTTTAGGGCTTTCTACTTCTGTTATTGCACATGAATTTTCAGCTATTTATGACCCAAATTATAAAGATTTTGAAGATCACGGCGATGAAAGACTAAACCATTGGCGGCCATGTACCAGAAAAGAAGCCTACGAGGCTGATATTACATATGGAACTAATAATGAATTTGGATTTGACTATCTTCGAGACAATATGGCCTGGGATATCAATCAACTGTCTCAACGTGATTTAAATTTTGCCATTGTTGATGAGGTCGACTCAATTTTAATAGATGAAGCTAGAACCCCTTTAATTATTTCAGCACCCGCTGAAGAATCGGCGTTATTTTACCAGCAATTTGCTCAAATTGTAAAAAAACTTAAACCAGTTGAAGATTTCACGCTTGACGAAAAAGACCGAGCAGTTTCAATAAACAATTCGGGAATTGAAAAAGTTGAAAAATTAGTTAACACAAAAGAATTATATAGTCCTCAAAATGTTCATCTGGTTCATTATTTAGAGGAAGCATTGAAAGCAGAATTTTTATTTACAAAAAACAAAGATTATGTTTCCAAAGATGGAGAAATTATAATTGTTGATGAGTTTACGGGTCGCCTTATGCAAGGTCGTCGTTATAGCGAAGGTCTTCATCAAGCAATAGAGGCTAAGGAAGGTGTGGAGGTAAAGCGCGAGTCAAATACGCTTGCCACAATCACCTTTCAGAACTTGTTTCGAATGTATAAAAAACTTTCAGGCATGACCGGAACAGCATCTACTGAAGCAGAAGAATTTTATAAGATCTATAAACTTGAGGTTGTAGAAATTCCAACACATCGCCCGGTTGCAAGAATTGATATTAATGATTCAATCTATAAATCAAGAACCGCAAAATTAAATGCAATTACAGAAGACATTAAGCAAGCTTCGGAAAATGGCCAACCTGTTTTAGTTGGGACTATTTCAATTGAAAAAAATGAAGAACTTTCTAGGCTTTTAAAGCGCAACGGAATTAAATTTGAACTATTAAACGCCAAACAACACGAAAATGAAGCTAAGATTATATCAAATGCTGGAAAGCCTGGTGCGGTAACAGTTGCAACCAATATGGCCGGCCGCGGCGTAGACATATTGCTTGGCGGCGTTCCACCATCGAAAAATGATAAAGAGAAATGGGAAAAATGGGAGAATGACCGCCAAAAAGTACTTGCTGCCGGCGGGTTATATGTAATTGGCACTGAACGTCACGAAGCAAGGCGCATAGATAATCAGCTTAGAGGTCGCGCAGGCCGTCAAGGCGATCCCGGAACGAGTAAATTTTATGTTTCTATGGAAGACGATCTGATGAGAATTTTTGGTGGCGAAAGAATGAAAAATCTTATGGAAAGATTAGGGCTACCCGATGATCAGCCGATAGAACACAAACTGATTTCAAATTCCTTAGAGCAAGCGCAGAAAAAAGTTGAAGGCCATAATTTTGATATCAGAAAACATTTAGTTGAATACGATGACATAATGAATAAACATAGAGAAGTTATTTATCGTAAACGCAGAAAAATTCTTGAACTAAACCCGCAGCAAGATGATTGGTTAAATGAAGAAATAAAAAGCCTTTTTTTAGAAGAAGATATTAAAATAATTTACGAAAAAGAAAAATCAATAGGAGTTGAAAGCTGGCGAAATTTAGAAAAAATGATTTATCTTAGAACTATTGATACCCTGTGGATTGAACACTTAAATACCATGACTCAACTTAGGGAAGGAATTGGACTTCGCGGTTACGCGCAGCATGACCCACTAATTGTTTACAAAGAAGAAGCCTATCATATCTTTCAACGATTAGTAAAAACAATTGAAGCAGAGGTAATAGAGATACTTTTAAATTTACAAATTCAACCAAATGGCGATGCGCAAATTATGCCAATTCAGCAGAAAAATATACAGTTAGAAGGTGCAGAAAAATCATCTCAAACTGGAATTAATTCAGCCAACAACTCATCTAATAATTCCGGGGTAACATTTACTGTTCGTAGTGGATCTAGCTCTCAATCGCAAACAAGCTCTAATGGTGCCTACCGCGGTGTCGGCCGCAACGACCCCTGTCCCTGTGGTTCTGGCAAAAAATATAAAAAATGTCATGGGAAATAACCTGCAACCTGAAGGACAGTCCTTCGGAAGAAAGTTAGATATGGGAGTATCAAAATATAAAGAATCGGCCCCAGAAGCATATTATCATTTGTATAATAGAGGTAACCAAAAAAATCTTATTTTTAAAGAAAAAAATGATTATTCCTATTATCTTCATAGATTAAGAAAAGCAATAAATAATTTCGATTTTTCTATAATATGCTATTGTTTTATGCCTAACCATATTCATCTGATCGTTCGGCAAAATGGGTTGGTTAGTCCAAGTAAATTGATTGCCTCAATACATACAAGTTATGCAATGTTTTTTAATAAAAAGTATAAACAAGTTGGACACTTATTTCAGGATAGATTTAAGCAAAAAATAATATTAGATGATGATTATATACTAAACTTAATTGCCTATATCCATTATAACCCTGTCTCAAGTAAAATATGTTTACACCCCAAGGATTATATTTGGAGTAGTTACAATGAGTACAACGGTTCGTCAAGATATCCTTTCTGCAATCACGAATTATTAAATGGTTATAATCTTAAAGGACAGTCCTTTGATGATTTCATAAAATCAGCGAAATCTATTGATCCTTTAGACGCCTTTGATGAATAAATTTTATTCTAACTTCTACCTAAAGGACTGTCCTTTAGGTTGGGATTTTTATGAAAATTGCCACGGGAAATAGTAATATGAAGACATTAAAATTTAGACCGAAACTGGTTGAAAAAGTTTTAGATTGTAGCAAAACAATCACATGGAGATTATTTGACGAAAAAGATCTTCAGGTTGGTGATAGCTTGGAACTTCTGAATTGGGAAACAAAAGAGAAATTTGCTGAGGCAAAAATTATTAATATTGAAGAAAAAAGGCTCGAAGATATAACTGAAACCGATCTTTATCAAGATGGATATATTAGTTACGAACAAATGTTAAATGCGAATAAAAAATATTATGGCAATAAATTAAATAATAATACAATTGTAAAAATTATTAAATTTAAACTATCGTAGTTTTATCTTAAGCATAGTCTTTTAGGATGGGATTTATATAATCATGAATTCAACTGATTTTCAATTTAAATATTCCATTGAATCAGAAACGCAAAGAATCATAAATACCATAAAAAAGTGGCAGTGGTATACAAAAAATGGATATAAACCGCGGCTTCCGGAAGGATTTTTAATTGAGAAAATATACAAATATTCAAAATCTCAAATTGCACAATTGGTCTCAAATGAGTTTGTTAAAAATGATTATAATTTAGCGTGTGATAAAATTGTAAACGACATAAAAAAATATTGTGATTTTTCTAAAAAAATTAGCAGCCTAGGTCTAAAACCTCAAGAAAAATACGAAATTTATTTAACAAAATACGGCACCTCTGGCAGTTACAAATTACCAAATAAAATTGTTTTATCAATTCGCCGAGAAAACCCCGTTCCAGTTTTAATTCATGAAATGATCCATCTGTCCATAGAAGAATTAATATTAAAATTTCAAATTAATCAGTTTATTAAAGAAAGAATAGTTGACTTGATTTTGGATAAAATCTATCCTAGTTTAAAAAATATGCAAAATCAGCTCTCTGAAAGCGAAAGCAACAAAATTGACGCAATATTTAATATGTTTTACCCAAACATCAAAGAAATAATAAAACAAATCTCCGCATTAAGTGGCATTGATTCTCAAAATCAACTAAAAACAACAGCAGCAGATAAACAAAAACATTATAGGAATTATATAAATAGATAAAATAATTATTTTATATCCAAGTGCTTGCATTCGATACTTTAATAAAATTAAAATGATTTATAAAAAACTACCTCAAATTTTTTTCCTAAATTCGAAGTTGTAAGCTGTTTTGTCGAACACAATAATAAAATATTGTTTCTTATGCGCCAAGATCATAAGCCTGAAGGAAATACCTACGGTCTTCCAGCGGGGAAAATAGATGAAAATGAAAATAAATTTTCCGCCATGGAAAGAGAAATGTTTGAGGAAACCAGAATTAAGCTTGCCAGTAGCGATTTAAAATATTTTAAAAAAATTTACGTTAAATACCCGGCATATCATTTTGTCTACCATATTTTTTATACAAAACTAAATTATTTACCTAAAATAATAATTTCTAGCTTGGAACATAAAGAATATAAATTTTTTACTCCCAAAGAAGCCCTAAAATTAAACCTTATTCCTGACTTAGATAATTGTATCAAACTATTTTTTAAAATTTAAACCATTTTTGCTAAAAACCTGTTTTTGAGCTATTATTAAATAAGGAAATCTAAATATTTTTCAGTTTTAAGTTTTCATTTCTCAATAAAACAAAAAATTTATTAGTTTGAAAATTGAAAACTATTACAGTTATTAACTATCAACTATCAATCTATGTCTTTTATAGAATTATCTGATGTTACAAAAGAATACAAATTGCCCAATGGGCAAAAAATTATAGCCCTTGAAAATATCAATTTAAATATTGAAAAAGGGGAATTTTTGTCGTTAGTTGGTTCTTCGGGTGCCGGTAAATCAACACTCATTAAACTTTTAATTCGCGAGGATATTCCAAGCAACGGAAAAATTACAGTAGCTGATCGCGATATTACTAAAATTAAAAATCATGAAATTCCTTATTACCGCCGTCAAATCGGTGTTGTTTTTCAAGACTTTAAACTGCTTGCTCAAAAAAATGTAGAAGAAAATATAGCTTTTGCGCTGGAAGTTTGCGAAGCAACAAATATTGAAATAAAAGATAAAGTTTCGCAAATTCTAGCCATGGTTGGCCTAGTTGATAGGGCAAAAAATTATCCACATGAACTTTCTGGTGGTGAAAAACAGCGAGTTGCAATTGCCAGAGCCATGGTTGGATTGCCCCAAATTCTAATGGCAGATGAACCAACAGGAAATTTAGATCCGGTAAATAGCCAAGAAATTATTAATCTGCTAATTAAAATAAATAAATTGCGAAACACCACAGTAATACTTGCAACCCATAATCAAGAAATAATTAATTATCTTGCACGTAGGGTTGTAACTATGGCAGACGGCAAAATTGTTAGTGACGAAAAAATTGGTAAATTAATAAATATTAAAAATAAAAATTCAAAAAAACTAAATGATATAAATAAACCGAATTAATATGACAATAAGATCATTTTCGAGAATTTCTAAATTAGGCTTTGTTAATTTTTGGCGAAACCGATGGTTGTCGCTTGCGGCAATTTTAGTAATGACAATTACCCTATTTGTCGTTTCTTTTTTTGTTATTTTTAATTACGTTGTTACCTCAACTACCAACTCAATTAAAGAAAAAATGGATTTAACAGTATATTTTGAAGATCAACTTCCGGAAGATCAAATTTTGGAATTAAAATACCAAATACAAGTTCGCCCAGAAGTTAAATCAGTAACATATATTAATAAAGATGAGGTTTATCAAAAATGGTTGGCTCTTAGGAGTCCCGAAAGGATTTCTGACAAAATAAAAAACCTTATAACTCCCGAAGACAATCCACTGTCAAGAAATTTAGAAATTAAGGTAATTGATCCAAAAAGTTTGGAAGATATATACGTATTTTTGACTGAAAATACTCAAAAATATCAAATTAGATCAATCGACTATCAGCGTACAAAGACAACAATCACAAAATTAATTAAAATTACTGATTTTAGTAAAAAGTTTGGGCTTATTATTTCTATTTTATTTGTTTTAATAGCATTTTTAGTATTTTTAAATACTATTAGATTAACCATTTTTACCAGACGAGATGAAATTGAGATCATGAGACTTGTGGGCGCGAGCAATAATTTTATTCGTTGGCCATTTTTGCTTGAATCAATTTTTTCAAGCTTATTCGCGTGTATTATCTCAACATTATTAATTGGGCTGGGGTTATATTTTGCTCAACCCTTTGTTTTAAAATACATTCCCGAGCTTAAACTTGATTTATTAATATTATTTTGGAAATACCTTGGTTTAATACTTGCTGGACAACTAATATTGGGAATGTTTATATCAGTTTTTTCAAGCCTGGCATTTATGAGAAAATATTTAAAGTTATAATATTTCCACAGATTATTAACAGGTTATTCACAACCCAGCGTACGTGATTGTATCGGAAGTTGAAAACATAGTTCGCCTATGCTATAATTATATTAGAAATACCGCATTCGTAAGATTTAGTATAATTTTAAACTACAATAGTCGGTAGGGAGGGGAAGTGTTTTTAACAAAACTAATCCTCGATTTTGTGTCTCAATTTAAAAAACCAATATTTTGTTTGGTTATTTTTGCATTAATCTTTGGATTAAGTTTTCCTACCTTGAAGGTTGAGGCAAGCAGGCTCACAGATTTACAGGCTCAACGGACACAATTAAATCAGCAAATTACTCAAAATAAAAAACTTGCCGATCAAAAAAAACAGGAAGCAGCAGAATTACAAAAGAATCTTAATGCGATTAATTCAGAAATTGCTAAAATTCAAAGTAAGATTGATAGCACCCAAGGCTTGATAATTGAAACACAAAATAACATCAAAGATATTCAAAATCAAATTAATGATAAAGAAGCCGAACTTCAAAAACAAAAAGAAAATCAATCAGAAGCTTTGCGGGTTATTTATGAAAATAGTCAAATATCAGAATGGGAAATGGTTCTAAATTCAAATAGTTTTTCTGAAGTTGAATCATATAATGAATATCTTGACATGATTGAAAGAAAAATTGAAGCAACCATAGCAGAAATTGAAAAGATAAAAGCTGATTTGCAGGTAAAACAATCCGAGCTACAACAAAAAAACAAAGAATTATTAGACTTGCAGTCTCAACAGCAAGCGTACAAACAAGGCTTGGATTATCAACAAAATCAAAAAAACAAATTATTAACCGATACAAAGAGTCAGCAGAAAAGTCTTGAAACTCAAATAGCTGAATCACAAAAGCTAACAAATCAAGTTGAATCTGAAATTACAAATATTATGTCAGCGCAAAGTGCATCTGGTAAGCAAATTATTGCTAAAGACAGAGGTACTTCAAAGGTTGGTTTCCAATGGCCGATGGATTACTTGTATATTTCAGCATATTACGGTGAAAAAACACCTTTTCAAAAATTTCATTCTGGAATCGATTTGGTAAATTCCATTGGCTCTCCTGTATATGCCGCGGCATCTGGAACGGTTACAGCTACCTTGTCTCAAAAGGACTCAGACGGACACTACATAGGATATGGAAATTACATTACAATAGGCCATAACGCAAGGTATTCAACCCTTTACGGGCATCTGCAAAGTTTCCGAGTTTCCCCTGGTGATGAGGTTAAACAGGGAGATGTAATTGGATACGAGGGAACTACTGGATGGTCAACTGGTCCCCACCTACATTTTGAAGTATGGGAATATGGGGCAAGACAAAATCCGCTAAATTACTTGCCTTAATATGATAATAGTATCAAGTATGTAGAATTAAGTATAAAGTATTAATTTTTTCAATATAATAAATACTGCTACTTGATACTAAATACAAATTTAATAGGTTGACTGAAACCTATTTTTTATCTATAATTAAACCAAATCATACCTTTGGGGCCAATATGCAAACAAATAGATTAATTAATGGCGATATGGTAGAAGAAGATGTTGAGCTGGATACGAGTCTTAGACCAATTAAACTCAAAGACTTTATAGGACAAAATAAAGTAAAAGAATCTATTGGTGTTTTTATTGAGGCCGCTAAAAAAAGGGCTGAATCAATTGATCATGTTCTAATTTATGGTGGCCCCGGATTGGGCAAAACAACGCTAGCGCACATAATTGCCAAAGAAATGGGCGTTAATATTCGATATACATCTGGTCCTGCTATTGAAAGAGTGGGCGATCTCGCATCAATTTTAACTAACCTAAATAAAGGGGACGTATTATTTATAGATGAAATACACCGCTTGAATAGAGTTATTGAAGAATCATTATATCCAGCCATGGAAGATTTTGCCTTGGACTTGGTTATAGGGAAAGGTCCTTCGGCAAAAACATTAAGACTTGATTTACCGCCATTTACGCTAATTGGGGCTACGACCAGATTGAGTTTGATATCATCACCGATGAGAGATAGATTTGGGTTAATTCATCATCTAGATTTTTATGAAGATGAAGATATTGAAAAAATTATAAATCGTGCGGCAAAAATATTAAATATTAAAATTGAAAAGGATGCTGCAGGGGAAATTAGCGTTCGCTCTAGAAAAACTCCAAGAATTGCAAACAGACTTCTAAAACGGATTAGAGATTTTGCCGAAGTTAAAGGTAAGGGAATAATTAATAAAGAAATTGCCCAAATTGCACTTGATGCGTTAGAAATAGATTGTCTGGGCTTGGATTTGGTTGATCGAAGACTTCTTAAAACAATTATTGAAAAATATTCTGGCGGTCCCGTTGGGCTAGAAACATTGTCGGCAGCAATAGGTGAGGATCTGGAAACTATAAGCGATGTATGTGAACCATATTTAATTCAATCTGGTTTATTGCAAAGAACCAAAGCTGGGCGGGTGGTTACATTACAAGCATATAAACATTTAAATATAAAAAAGAAAAATGTTTCACAAGATGAGATGATATGACAACATTTTATATAAGTATTATTTTGTATATATTATTCTTAATAACATTTATTATTTATTCTTTTTTTGCGCTACATCAGTTAAACCAATATGGCTATGAAGGTGATGCATCAAAGCCAGCAATAATAATTTACGGAATAATATCATTAGTAATAATTTTTCTATCATTTTTCTTTTTGCTAATCTAGCGGAGTAATTATGCTAAGACCCGGTCATTATTTTCCAGGTCAGGATATGAATGAGGAGATAGTACTCTTTTTAAGAAGACATTGGTTTTCATTTTTGGGCTGGATTATCATAATGTTTGTCATGATAATAGTTCCGATTGTTATATATCTCACCTATGGAATTAATGGCGCAAGCCTTAGTCAATCCGATCCAACATATAGATATTATCTTATCTTGGGAGCGGGCGCATATTACTTATTAGTTTTAGCAATTTCTCTGACAGCATGGATTAATTATTATTTAAATGTAGTTATTATTACCGATAGAAGGCTTGTTGATGTTAGCCAAAAGGGTTTATTTAATAGAAAAATTTCCGAGCAAAGTTTATTAAGAGTGCAAGATGTATCAGCAAGAATTATTGGTTTATTTCAAACATTTTTAAATTACGGGGCAATATTTGTTGAGACAGCGGGCGATGTGCCTAATTTTGAAATGCCAAGTATTCCAAATCCCAGCAAGGTTGCGAATACAATTTTAAAGCTTCATGAAAATTTGGTAAATTTAGGTGATTATGAAACAAGACTTGGAGAAGCAGAAGGGGCTGAGACAATCCCATCTTACGAGCATGCGCATAAATCCCAAGTATTACATATTGATAATGATACAAGCCCCAACACGCAAGACATCAAATCTGATGGTCCAATAATTATTCAGGAAGAAAAACCTATTTTTGTTGAGAAGGATCTTGTTTTAAAACCAGATTATATAAAAGAGCCCGACGAGAATATTATTGAAGATTCAAGTCAGTTAAATAATCCAAACTACATTGATGAAGAAAATAATGTCAGACCAATAGCAAATACAGAATCTAGCGGATACATTAAACATATTTTTCAGGTAGAACCAGAAAATCATGTAAATGAATATGACAACGATTTTAATTATGATGCAGACTTTGATGGTGTTGTTGTCGATGATGAGCCAGATCGAGTAATTTCAAAAATCGACAATAATATAATTGAAACTAGCTCAGATAAAGACAATAAACTAATATTTACAAATAATGACCATGTCAAGACTCAGGAAGGTGATTTAGAGGACGGAAAAAGCATTAAACTATAATTAATTGCATTATTATATTGAATAATAGATAATTTAGTTAGTTGAACATTGGGAGGGAGAATGAATCGTTTTGAAGTAGTAATTAATAAATTGTCTGATCTAGCAATCAAGGTTAGCGGCAAAACCATAGAAGATTTTTTTGCAAACTCTGCATTTGCAGCATTTTGTGTTCTAACAGGCGACATGGGAGAATTTAAAAAAAATTCAGCTAACACTGAAAAATTCGTCGTTGTCGCAGAAGACCAAAAAAGCCTGCTAATTGCGTTTTTAAATGAACTGTTATTTCGAGGCGAGAATTTTAATAGGGCATATAAAGCTTTTTCATTTAATAAACTAAGTGAAACAAAATTAGAATGCATTGCATATTTTGAAAAAATAAAAAAAATTAAATATCCGATCAGGGCCGTTATTTTTAACAATTTTAAAATTACTAAATCCAAAATAGGTTATTTTGCAAATATTTCATTCGAGATATAAAATTATATAATTTAGCTTATGTAACAAGTTTAAAATGACAAAATATATTATTTTAATATTAATTTTTGTTTTTGGCTTTCAATTTAATAAAGTCTTTGCAATAAATTCTGATTTATTGATTAACGAAATAATGTATGATTGTCAGGGCTCTGATGATGGTTGTGAATGGATTGAGCTAAAAAATTCAGGAACACAAGTAATAACCATAGATAGCAATTGGCGGTTTTTTGATGGAGCTAACCATACTTTTCAATTATTTCAAGGCGATGTAAATGTTTTATCTGGAGGTTTTGTAATTCTAAGCGCCGATCCAGCTGTTTTTTTACAAAATCACCAAGGATTCTTGGGAACAATATTTAAATCAGCAATAAGCCTTAGTAACTCCGGAGAAATTTTAAAAATGACAAGTGACAAGGGAAATACCTGGTTTAGTGAAATTAGTTATTCAAAAAATCAAGGAGCGTCGGGTAATGGTAAAACCTTGGAATATGACTCAGCTATTGGAACAACGGTTTCGGAGCATTTTCGAGAAAGCTACGTCGGCGGCGGTACGCCAGGCAAACAAAACAGTTCAGTAGCGGATATCCCTCAATATTCTAAGGAAATTTTTATAAATGAGATTTATCCAAATCCCGCAACCGGAGAGGAAGAATTTATAGAATTATTTAATTCAAGTGAAAATAGTGTTGATCTTTCGGGATGGAAAGTGGACGATACAATGGGCGGTGGTTCAGCAGAATTTTTAATTAAAGAGGGGACTATTATAGACCCCAAGGGTTTTCTGACCCTTTATCAGAAGGATACAAAAATCGTACTAAACAATGATGGGGATAATGTAAATTTAATTTGGCCTGATAGTAGAATTTCAAATACACTCCCCTACCCTAAATCTGAAAAAAATTTAAGTTACTCTAGAAATTCAGATGGAATTTGGAATTGGACAACAAAAATTACTCCAGGGTTTGAAAATGTTATCGACTCCCCTGCCTTGCCCGATAATTCTTCTGGTTCATCTACGCCAATAGAATCTGAAAAGCAAATAGCAATATCAAAAACACCAACATCTAGAAAAACTAGCACAAAATCGAATGAAAATTCACAAGTTTTGAGCCAATCCACTGCGGCGTCTAGCCCTACATTATCAGATAACAAAGTTGCATTAACAGAAAATGAGCAGGAGACCCAACAATTATTAGAGGATTTATCAAATAATAATACGCCCAAGACCGATTACCAAAAAACAACTAGAATCTCCTTGACTAGCACTGCCATAACAGGTATAATTATTTCTAGCATTTTAATGATCGCATACTTATTTTTTATATGGAAAAAGAAATCATTACCAACAACTTAGCCGAAACTCAGAATTTAGCTATCGAATTATCAAAAACTCTTAGGGGCGGCGAGGTTCTTGCGTTATCAGGGGATTTAGGATCTGGCAAAACAAGTTTCACCCAAGGGTTGGCAAGGAGTCTTGGAGTAAAAGACAAGGTTAATTCACCTACTTTTGTAATAGTGAAAGAATATAAAACAGATAAAAAATCAAAAAACCTACATCAAAATTTGAGTCTGGTTCACATAGATGCATACAGGTTGAAAGACAAACAGGATGCTAAGGTAATAGGGGTAGATGACTTTTTAAATCAAAAAGATACAATTAGCGTTATAGAATGGCCGGAAATTATAAAAGATATTTTACCAACAAACACTATTTGGATAAAGTTTTTTCATCTAGAAGGCGATAAAAGAAAAATTATTTTTGATAATAAACTCGTATTATGATTTTAGCAATAAACACTCAAAGTGAGCATAATTCAATTGCCCTGTACTATCCAGGAGTTCTGGAAAAAGAGGTTTCTTGGGTTTCTTATAAAACCCAATCAAAGGAATTATTACCAAAAATTAGCAAACTACTAGAAAAAAATAATATCAAATTAGCAAAACTGAAGGCAATTGCGGTTTTTAGGGGACCGGGAAGCTATACTGGTCTTAGGGTGGGCATTGCAGTTGCAAATGCATTAGCATGGGGCTTTTCAATCCCGGTTATTGGAATTGGAAAAAAGTCACAAGCAAAATCCAGTTTTCAAAATTTTAATAATCTAAAAATAAGTGCTTTGGAAATTGCAAAAAAAGCGTACAAAATCTTAAATAAAAAAGGGTCCGACAAATTTGTTCTTGTCGAACCGGTTTATGTGAACCCAATTTCGTAGGGCTTGATTCGTGTTTTATGGGAGATAAATACAAGCTTTAACAATATCGTTAAAGCTGACAATAACCTCTCGGCCACGAGGATCCAATATGCCAATAGTCTGCCCTTCTTCGTCAATCGTTATGATGTAACCGAAGGGTGGTTTAATTGTTGTACGAATGTCAAGCCTAAGTTGATCATTTTCTTTAATTAATCTAGCGATTTCGCTGGCCATTTCGTGATAGTCTAAAAGTGATTTTTTAACATCTAGCGATTCTGGGGTATAATTGGGATCGCGTTTTTTAATTTCATCAATCAATTGAACGTTGCGAAGTGTTAGAAGGCGCTGAATGCGATCTGCTTCACTAAGACGGTCATCATAAACTTTCTTCATTTCATTTAGTCTGCGACTATAATCAGAATGTATAACGTCTTTTTCTGCCTGCATCATTTCGGTTTGTTTGTATAAACTGTCCATTTTATCATCCCTGCCCCTCGCTAGAAGGGTCCAAAAGTAATAAATTTCTATAAACTACTATTTCAAACCCGCCACCACGGAACATCGCCACTTCCTTATAGCCCGATTCAAGGTCCTGGCCCGGCGCGTTAATGGGTTTTTCGCACAGAGGTTGTAATTGTATGTCTTCGGAACTTACGGGCGGGTCTGTAGCGCGGATAGTTTCCGGTTCTTCGACTGGGACCGTAACTATGTTTTTGTCTATTACCTTAGGACTTGGGTGGCGTGATGTTTTTGCTAATATTAACCCTATCCTGGTATTAACCATCCATCCTTGGCCACCTTCGAGTTTAGTGACGGCTCCAATATTAATTAAAGCATTTGCGGCTGTTAAGAAAGCTCCATCGGACTTACCGCCCGTAATATAATCCTTTAATTCTGGTCTAATGAATTTTTTGGTAAGAATGTCTTTAGTTAAAAAAACCCGAGGATTTTTTCCTTCTGTTACATATACAAAAAGATTATACCACTCCAGTTGTGGTTGTGTAACTTCCATGGATATTACCTCCTAAATTTTTTAGGTACGCCATTTATAATACAATTATATAGTAAACAATCAATTAATCAAATATATTGTCACAGTTCAATGCATCGTGCATACACTTGTTATTTACTGCCAGTGTATTAAAACTATATGTTCGGTTTTTGTTTGCCTTTTAAAAATACTTTTGATATAGTTGAGATATGGGAAATTTTTCTACACCACAAAACTGCAAATATCTATTTATTGACATGAATTCGTATTTTGCTTCATGCGAACAGCAAGCAAATCCAAAATTACGAGGTTTACCAGTTGCCGTTACACCGGTAAATGTACCATCTGGATGTGTAATTGCGGCGTCTTATGAAGCAAAAAAATTTGGCATTAAAACTGGCACACTTGTTGCTGAAGCAAAACGACTTTGCCCCGAAATTACTATTTGCGAATCAAATGTCGGGCTTTATCTTGATATTCATCAAAAATTAGTTAATGTATTTGAAAGCTTCAGCCCGTTTGTTTGTATTAAAAGTATAGACGAAGCATCTATAAGGCTTGCGCCAGAAGATCGCAAATCAGCTAGAGCATGCGAAATCGCCTTAAAAATTAAAGAAAAAATCAAATTAAAAATGGGTGATTATATGCGGGCCTCTATCGGGATAGGGCCAAATGTGTGGCTTGCTAAAATGGCGGCTGAAAGCCAAAAACCCGATGGTTTGTTTGTATTATCTCTTGATGATTTAAACGAATTTTATACAAAATGTGAACTAACCGATCTAAAAGGAATTAATTTTAATTTAGCAAGACAGTTAAATAAAGTTGGAATTTTTTCACCTATTCAAATTTATTTATCATCACCCCAAATTTTACGACAAAAATTAGGAGTTTGCGGTGAATATTGGTTTTTGAGAATGCACGGATTTGACATTGATATTTCATCATCACAAACTAAAACAATCGGTCATTCCCATGTTCTAGAACCGGCGCTACGAAATTGGTTAAAGGCGAGGTCGGTTTGCCAAAAGCTAATTGAAAGGGCAGGGAGTCGTTTAAGAGAGGAGGGGCTGGTAGCAAAAGGAATTTTCCTTTATGTCAGATATATTGGAAGAAGTAACTGGCATAAGGCTATGCGCACAGATCCTTTTTGTGATAGTCAAACTTTTTTAAAATTAACAGATTTATTGTGGCGCCAATTACCAAAGGACCATTTGCCGCTTGGCATTGGAATTAGAGTTTTTAATTTGTCAAAGCCAAAGTTTTATCAGCCAAAAATATTTCCTTTTATGCAGAAGCCACAAGATTTGTATTTTGCGGTTGATAAAGCCAACGATAAATGGGGGCAGTTTACAATCGCCCCAGCTAGTATTTTAGAAATTAAAAAAGCGGCACCAAAAAGAATTTCTTTTGGCAGACCAATATTATAGTTTATCCACTGTTGGCAAGCTAATATATTTTAGATATAATTAAGTCAATCTAGGGCGAATAATCGCTTTGATTTAATTATATAATATGCGGAGGATTTTTGTTTTTAAAGGGAAAAAGAGAGCATATTGTTGATGATAGCGGAAATTTGATTAAAAAAAATCATCAAGATAGTGTAGAAAAAATTATCAAGCCGAATAAAAAAAGATGGCTTGGGTTTTTTATGATAGTATTGATTGCTTTATTCGGTTTATTTTCTTGGATCGGTCTAGATGTTTGGAAGGCTGCCGCAAATATTATAACAAAAAATTTGGATAATCCTGCTCCATTTTTAAATTTAGCTGGCAAAATTGATCCCAATAAGTTACAAGGGGAAGGTGACGGGAGAATTAATATTCTATTGCTAGGTATGGGGGGAGCTAATCATCCTGGAGGACAATTAACTGATACTATTGAGGTGGCTAGCATTGATCCAGTTAACAAAAAAATTGCGCTTTTATCAATCCCGCGCGATCTTTATATAAAAATACCCGGTAGCGGATACAACAAGATCAATTATACATATTATTATGGAGAGCAAAACACTAAGACAACTGGTGGCGGGCCGACCCTAGTAAAAAAAACTATCAGTGAAATTTTAGACCTTCCAATCCATTATTATGTGAAGCTTGATTTTACTGGCTTAGTTAAATTAGTTGACGCGCTTGGAGGCCTTGATATTAATGTTGATAAGGCATTATCAGATCCTTTTTATCCAGCAGAAAACATGATTGATTATGATCCGTTTTATGTTAAAGTTGGTCAACAGCACTTTGATGGTAAAACAGCATTAAAATATGCCCGTTCAAGAGAAACAAGCTCAGACTTTGACCGTTCGAGGCGTCAGCAACAAATTATGACTGCTGTTAAAGAAAAGGCACTGAGTTCGGGCGTATTAACGAATCCCAAAAAACTAACAGAAATCATTAAAATATTGGGCGATCATGTTCGCACTGATTTAAAAGTGAATGAAATGGAACGAGTATTTTCAATTGTAAAAAATATTAATGACACAGATATTATTTCTAAAGTAATTGATAATTCGACAGACGGACCATTGGTTTCGGGTCAAGTTGAAGGCGGATACTACCTAACTCCTCGTGCTGGAATAGGAAATTATAAAGACATTCAAACAATCGCCCATTCCATTTTTACAGACCCATATTTAGCCAAAGAAAATGCCAAAATCGAAGTGCTAAACGGAACTGGATCGGCTGGTGAGGCGCTTGAGGTTGCTGATTTACTGGGTAGCTTTGGATACAATATTTACAAAATTGACAAAAATGAGGTTGCCTCGCCAACCACTGTAATATATGATTATTCAAATGGCAAGTTTCCGTTTACTTCAAAGTTTTTATCTGACAGATTTCAGACAAAAATATCCATACAGCCAAGGCCAAAAGATACGGCATCTGACATAAAAATTGTTTTAGGCAAAGACTATCTTCTATTGAAGAAAAATATTATTTCTAATTAGTTATAAAGCATGTTAAACACATTAAAAAATAACTGGAAAATAATTGTATTGATCGCCGTATTGATTATTGGGTTAGTTGGGTATTTGTATTTTGAAGCATCCACGTTTGGCAAGCTATCAATTGTTATTATAAGCATATACAGCCTGTGGCTATTTTTTTCTTCATACGAAAAAAAATGGCTAACATATTTGACATTATTTTTGGTGATGTCGGATATTTATAATAGTCATATTGGGCTAGATTGGTCATTTTCAATTATCATTGTAAGTGTAATATTAACGGTTTGGTTTTTATACATCTTAACTTGTCCATATAGTGGGAAATTAAATAAATTATATATAATTTTAATTTGCATTTTAGAGTTAGAAATATTTTTATCATTAATATTATGGCCAATTAATTCTATTGGGAAAAGCCTGATATTAGTTTCATCATTCTGGGCGTTTACGGAAATTGTTCATTTAAAAAAAGAAAAGCAATTAACCAACACTAGAGTTTACGTAATTTCAGCTTTGTATCTTGTGGCAATGGTTTTAGTAATACTTACAAGCATCTGGGAAAGTTATTAATTAATAAATTAAAAAAATAATATATATGGAGGAAAAATGCAAAAAATAAAAGACGGTTTTTATAGCCTAAAAACCAGGTTAAGAAATGTCAGATGGCCATCATTTGGTAAAAGAAGTTTGCGCATCCAGAAATCATCAAAACCTTTTTGGTTCTGGATTATTATCGGACTAATATCGGCCTATGTAATCACTGGGTCAGTTTTCGCGTTTTCGGTATATAAATATCATAAAGAAGGTCGCGCTACAAAGGTAGCAGTTAAAATTTTCCCATATCCAGTTGGTTGGGTTGGAATAAGGCCAATTTGGGCATCTGAATACTACCAGCAGCTAAGTTATATTAGGCAATTCAGCAGTAAATCTGGCCAGGCAATTACCGATGATAGTGCTACCAGAAATCAAATATTGGATCAGTTGGCTGGAGATTTATTATTATCAAGAGAATTACAGAAAAATAAACTCAAAATTACAAAAAGCGAAGTTGATGAATCTTTCCAAAAGCTAGTTGATTCTAATGGAGGTATCGAGGAAGTCAAAAAAACATTAAAAGAAATGTACGGCATGACAGAATTACAATTTAAAGATTTAATTAAGTCAATGCTTGTACGGGATAAAATTCAAAAAGAAGTTTTAACACAAGTTCACGCAGGACACATTCTAATATCAGATGAAAATAAGGCAAAGGATGTTCTCGCAAAAGTTAAAAATAATGAAAAATCATTTGAAGATTTGGCAAAAGATTATTCTGAAGATTCTGGAACAAAAGATAATGGTGGGGATTTAGGGTTTTTTGGAAGAGCGGCTATGGTAAAGGAATTTGAAGATGCCGCATTTAATTTAAAGGTAGGCGAAGTGTCAGAATTAGTAAAAACCCAATATGGATACCATATAATTAAGGTTGAAGAACGAAAAGGTTCTATCGATAAATCACTTGCGGATTATTTAGCAGATTTAAAAACTAAAACTAAAGTTAGATTTTGGATTAAATAATCAAGCAATAACAAAAAACACTCGCCAAAGCGAGTGTTTTTTGTTATTGCTTAAGCTAATTATATACATGGCGGACCGGACGGGACTCGAACCCGCGACCTCCTCCGTGACAGGGAGGCGCTCTAACCAACTGAGCTACCAGTCCGCCTTGTATATAATTTGGTTATCTTTTAGGTGATTGGCTTTTGCCAAAATAGCCAAATTTCTATTTCTAGTAATATTAATTATACCAAATATAAGGTTTGCGTCAACTATTAATTTTCAACTTTTTTATAATGTTCTTCAAGATTATATGCTTCAAAAATGTCGCCAGGCTTAATATTAACTTTTGTATCAATACCAAGTCCGCATTCCATTCCTGCATCAACCGCTTTTGCAGGGTTCTTTTCTAATTGAAGCGAAGTAACCTTACCTTCTCCAATAATTTCACCATTTCTGATAATATGAACCTTTGCATTATTTGTAATTTTTTCTTTAATCACTTTGCCACCAGCAACCTTTCGTTCTCGGTTCGAAAAGAAAACCTTAATCAACTCAAATTTACCAATTGGAACTTCAATAATCTCCGGCTTTATTAGCCCTTTTAATACTGCTTCGATATCATCTATTAAATTATAAATTATATCATACAAATTAACTTTTATACCCTTTTCATCAGCAAGTTTTTTAACTGATCCAGATATATTTACTTTAAAGCCTAGCATCAATGCCTTTGAAGCAATAGCCATATTTACATCAGATTCTGAAATATCGCCAACCCCGTCATACACAATTTTTAATTTTACTCCCTGGCCGCTTATTGATTCTAGCGAATTTTTAATAGCTGTTAATGAACCCTGGGTGTCCGCTTTTATTACTAAATTTAAATTTGTAAGTTTGCCTTCCTTAATTTCTTCAGAAGCCTCAGCAAGTCCGAAATGTTTTGGTTTTGTAATTTTAGAAATAATTGATCTGGCAATTTTTTCATTCATAACTACCTCAAAATAATCACCAAAATTAGGAACCTCAACTAGGCCCGCAACCATAACGGGTTGCGAAGGCGTTGCTTCCTTGATCCTTTTACCACGATAATCTTCCATAACACGAACTTTGCCATAGGTTGATCCAACTACAATTGCCTCGCCAACCCGCAGAGTTCCTTCTTGTATTAACATAGTGGCAACGGGTCCAACACCTTGCTGCATATGTGATTCTATTACAACACCTTTTGCTTTTGCTTTGTAATCAGCTTGAAGATTTTCAATTTCAGAAGATAAAATTATCATTTCAAGCAATTGATCAATGTTTTTGTTTTGTTTAGCGGAGATTGGGACCATAACAGTTTTTCCTCCCCATTCTTCGGGAATCAGGTCATAATCTGCGAGTTGTCTTTTTACAGAATCAATATTTGCTTCAGGTTTATCAATTTTGTTTATGGCAACAATTATTGGAACTTTTGCGGCTTGGGCATGAGAAATAGCTTCCTTGGTTTGTGGTTTAATACCATCGTCTGCGGCAACAACTAAAATTGCCAAATCAGTAATATTAGCCCCGTGCGCTCGCATTGCGGAAAAAGCAGCATGTCCCGGTGTGTCTAAAAATGTTAACTTGTAATCTTTGCCATCTTTGGCGTTCCACGTGACTTGATAGGCGCCAATGTGTTGAGTAATACCCCCGGATTCAGTAGAAACTACATCGGTTTTTCTTATAGCATCAAGCAGTGTAGTTTTCCCATGGTCAACATGACCCAAAATGCAAATTACGGGTGGTCTCATTTGCATATTTTCTATGTTCTGGCTAAATTGTCTTTTTTCCCTGCTAACCTTTTGCAGTTCTACTTGAAAACCAAATTCGTCGGCAATAATACTTGCGGTATCAAAATCAATGGACTCATTTATTGAGGTCATAATGCCATTTTTTATTAGCTCGTGAATTATTTTGATAGGATCAATCCCTAATTTTGCTGCAAAATCTCTCACGGTTATAATTTGCGGTAATTCAACTATTTTTGACTCAATTTCGACTTTTTCTGGCTCTTTTTTTGCCATATAACTCCATTATATGATTATTTCTTGGATCCACTGTTTCCCCAATAATTAGGTTTGTTTATATCTTTATCAATTTTTTTGTTACTTTGGTAATGTGATACCTTAATTTCTGATACCTTTTTTACAATTTTATTTTCTGTGATAACTTGTTTTTTATTTTCCTGAGATTTTACAGTGTTTTTCGTGTTTTCATCAAGAGTTTTTTCATTTGTTTGAGGCGCGACATTATCATCTGCCTTTACAGTATTTTTTACATTATTAGTATTTGGTGCTTTAGATTCCTTGGCTGTAAATTCAATCTTTGGTTGTGCTACAACTTGATCTGGCTCCTTGTCTCGGACTAATGTAATTGATGCAACTTGGTCGGTGCCTTTTGTTTTTATTAAAGTAACCCCCTGTGTGTCGCGACCTAAGCGTTTTACAGATTTAAGCGGTACTCTAATGGTTTGTCCAAGCTTCGAAATAATCATTAAATCGCCATGATCACCTAGAGTAGTGAATGCCTCAACTATTTCTCCGTTTCGAGACGTAACCTTAGCTGCTCTAAGCCCATAACCACCTCTTTTTTGAAGTGTAAAATTAACAATTTTGGTTCTTTTTCCTATTCCATTTCCAGATATAATTACAAGATCAAGATCGGGGTTTTTTACAACGTCAACTGCAATTACTCTATCGCCAGATCTCAATTTAATTCCCCGAACGCCCGCGGCAGATCTACCCATCGGTCTAACGTCGGATTCGTTAAATTGTATGCCCTGGCCATTTTTGGTTGCCATTATAATATTATTGCTGCCAGTTGTTAAAACTACCCATTTCAGACTATCGCCGTTATTTAATTTAATTGCAATTAGGCCAGTTTTCCTTATATTCTGATATGCAGAAATTTCAGTTTTTTTAACAACTCCCATGGTGGTGGCCATGAAAAAATATTTATTGTCTGCAACCTGGGCTTTATTCATGGTAAGCATTGCCGTTACTTTTTCATCGGGCGCTATTTGAATAATATTTATTATCGCCTGTCCTTTTGCAGTGCGGCTACTCGCTGGAAGCTCGTAAACTCTCGTAGTAAACACCCGACCCTTATTTGTAAAAAACATTATTTCGTCGTGCGTGTAACATGTAGCCAAATGTTCAATTACATCTTGTTCTTTGGTTTCCATTCCAATAACTCCTTTCCCACCTCTGCCCTGGGAATGGTATGTATCAGCTGGAACGCGTTTTACATAATTATCTTTCGTTAATGATACAACAACTTGTTCGTTTGGAATTAAATCTTCAGCAGTAAATTGCCCAATCCTATTAGAAAATATTTTGGTTCTTCTCGCGTCTCCAAATTTTTCTTTAATTTCTTCAAGCTCTGTTTTAATTATTTCTAAAATTCTAGCATTTGATGCAAGAATTGCTTCTAGCTCTGATGCGAGTTTTAGTTTTTCGGCCAATTCATCGTCAATTTTTTTTCTCTCAAGTCCGGCCAATGAAGACAATTTCATTTCTAAAATTGCCGTAGCCTGTTTATCAGAAAGTAAAAATTTACTCATTAAATTATTATGAGCGATTTCTTTTGTCTCGGATTGTTTAATTGTAGCAATAACTTCATCAATATGATCAAGCGCAATTTTCAACCCTTCTAAAATATGGATTCTGTCTTTTGTTCTATCTAAATCAAATTGGGTTCTTCGCCTTACTACTATTTGGCGATGTTTAATAAATTCTTCAAGAACGTTTTTTAGATTCAACACTTTGGGCTGAATCCCGTCAATAAGGGCTATCATATTAACATGAAAGGCGGTTTGTAGAGGTGTTAGCTCAAATAATTTATTTAGTACTTTCTTTGGATAAGCGTTTGCTTTTAGTTCAATTACAATTCTAACGCCATCTTTTCTGTCAGATTCATCGCGAAGATCAGTTATCCCCTCGACTCTTTTTTCTTTTACTAGGTCGGCAATTTTTACAATAAGCTCTGCTTTATTAACTTGATAGGGGATTTGAGAAACAACAATTCTATAACCGCGTTTTGTTTCTTCGATATCTGCCGATGCCCTAATAACTATTTTGCCCTTACCGGTTTCATATGCCATTTTAATGTCTTCAGCGCCGTAAATGTTTGCACCGGTTGGAAAATCAGGACCCTTTATAAATTGCATCAATTCATCAATAGTTAACTCGGGGTTATTAATTAATTGGATTGTTCCGTCACATATCTCGGTTAAGTTGTGAGTTGGAATATTTGTTGCCATACCAACCGCAATACCCAAGCTTCCGTTTAATAATAATTGTGGTACTTTACTTGGTAGAACCTGAGGCTCTTCTCTTGATCCGTCGTAGTTTGGAGAAAAATCAACAGTATTTTTGTCAATATCAGCAAGCATTTCTTCGGATAAAGCAGTCATTCTAGCCTCGGTATAACGCATAGCCGCCGCAGAGTCGCCATCCATCGATCCAAAATTACCTTGACCATCCACTAATCGATATCTCATGGAAAAAGGTTGAGCCATTCTAACCAACGAATCATAAACAGCAATGTCGCCGTGCGGATGATACTTACCGAGCACGTCACCAACAACTGTTGCAGACTTTCTATACTTTGCTCGAGAGCCGAGACCGAGCTCATTCATTGAATAAAGAATCCTGCGGTGAACTGGTTTTAACCCATCCCTCACGTCTGGAAGCGCTCTCGCAACAATAACCGACATGGCATAATCCAGGTAGCTGTCCTGCATTTCTTTCTCAATATTTTGCGGTTTGATTTTGCCGTAAGTAGTTTGTTCAGTAATATTTAAATTATCCTGTGTTGATTCATTAGAATTACTATTCGCGACATTTTTGGTATTTTTTACGATATCAGAAGCCATTGATTCGTCTAAATTATTTGAGTCATCAGTTGCAGAATTATTATTTGTATTGTCAGGCTTGATATTGTGTGTTTGTTTATTGTTTTCTAAAGACATATAAAATATCCCTCCATGCTAGGATTAAAATTTATATTAAATTTTCATTTGTATTATACCATATTTATTTATTAAAATGCAAGTCAATTATCTAAGGTTCTTTAAACTAAAGTGGAACAGAGCTAGCATTTAATTAGGTCGTCAAACTTAATTAAAAGAAAGGAGTCTGTTCCAATGTCTAGTATAAAACATTTTGATACTGAGAGTAAATGCCAAAAGATCTTTGAAAGAATCATTTTGAGTAATGAT
>Ga0172368_10000474_pt1 | contig 56997 bp, 43 predicted proteins | sample Lak11m_FD_114540 | JGI IMG/M metagenome (GOLD analysis project Ga0172368, IMG submission 114540) | Freshwater microbial communities from Kabuno Bay, South-Kivu, Congo - kab_022012_11m | ecosystem: Environmental > Aquatic > Freshwater > Lake | place: Democratic Republic of the Congo: South-Kivu... | reverse complement strand
TAAAAAAGATGTATCGGAGGTAATGCCAGATACTTTATAGTTAACAAATTTTCCTTTTGATTCAGAATTTTTTTGTTTCCAGATTTTTAGTTTAAAGTCCATGTTTATAATCTTTTATGATTTTACAGCTATTTATAATTACGTTGCTTAAGTTCAACTGCCTGAAAGTCTAATTTTTCTTTATGCAGTTCAGGTTCATAATTGATACCTTGAAATTCCCATGCAGCAACATAAGCGAATTTATTATCATTTCTCATAGCTTCACCCTCTTCTGTTTGATATTCTTCTCTGAAATGACCACCACAAGATTCTTCTCTGTTTAATGCATCTCTGGCCAATAATTCTCCCAATTCCATAAAGTCAGCAACACGGCCTGCTTTTTCAAGTTCTGTATTTATTTCATTGACTTTTCCAGGAATTTTTACATCTTTCCAAAACTCCTTTCTTAAACTTTGAATAAGGTTAATTGCTTTTTTCAATCCTTCTTCATTTCTTGCCATTCCTACATATTCCCACATAATTTTTCCAAGTTGTTTGTGAAAGCTGTCAACTGTTGTTTTCCCATTGATATTTATCAGTGTGTCAATATTGTTTTTAACATCATTTTCTGCAGAGATAAATTCAGATGAATCAGTTGCAAATCTTGGTACTCTGATTTGATCAGCAAGATAATTTTGTATGGTATAAGGCAAAACAAAATAACCGTCAGCCAAACCCTGCATCAAAGCAGATGCTCCCAATCTGTTGGCTCCATGATCTGAGAAGTTGGCTTCACCTATGGCAAATAAACCAGGTATGGTAGTTTGTAATTCATAATCAACCCATATACCACCCATAGTGTAATGTACGGCAGGATAAATCATCATAGGCACCTTGTATGGGTCCTGATCAACAATTTTATGATACATCTGAAAAAGATTACCATATTTTTCTTCTATTTTGGCTTTACCAAGCCGATTTATGGCATCTGAAAAATCAAGATATACGGCCAGACCTGTTTCGTTTACGCCATATCCGGCATCACATCTTTCTTTTGCAGCTCGTGAAGCAACATCTCTTGGAACGAGGTTGCCAAAAGCAGGATAACGTCTTTCCAGGTAATAATCACGATCTTCTTCCGGAATATCATTTGGAGAAAGCTTTCCTTCTCTGATTTTATGAACATCATCTAATTTTTTAGGAACCCAAATTCTGCCATCATTTCTTAAACTTTCACTCATAAGTGTCAGTTTTGACTGGAAATCACCATGTACAGGAATACAGGTTGGGTGGATTTGTGTATAACAAGGATTTCCAAAGTATGCACCCCTTTTATAAGCTTTCCAAATGGCTGTCACATTACTTCCCATTGCATTGGTACTTAAATAGTACACATTGCCATATCCACCGCTTGCAAGAACAACAGCATGTGCAGAATGTCTTTCAATTTTTCCGGTAATAAGGTTTCTGGCAATAATACCGCGTGCCCTGCCATCAATAATTACCACATCAAGCATTTCGTGCCTGTTGTACATAGTAACACTGCCTTTGTGAATTTCTTTACTGAGTGCACCATAAGCTCCTAATAATAACTGTTGGCCAGTTTGACCACGTGCATAAAAGGTTCTCGATACCTGTGCTCCGCCAAATGAACGATTGTCAAGCATTCCACTATATTCACGAGCAAAAGGAACACCTTGTGCTACACATTGGTCAATAATGTTTGAACTTACTTCAGCCAGTCTATAAACATTGGCTTCACGGGCACGGTAATCTCCACCTTTTATAGTATCATAAAAAAGCCTGAAAACACTATCACCATCATTAGGATAGTTTTTAGCAGCATTGATACCTCCCTGTGCTGCTATGCTATGGGCACGTCTTGGGCTGTCCTGAAAGCAAAATGTTTTTACATTAAAACCTAATTCTCCCAAACTGGCAGAAGCAGAAGCTCCGGCCAGACCTGTTCCCACAACTATAATGTCCAGCTTGCGTTTATTAGCCGGATTAACAAGATTTTGATGAGCTTTGAAATTACTCCATTTTTTTTCTATGGGTCCTTCCGGAATCTTCGAATTTATCTTTGACATATTTTTGAGTAATTATTTTTTTAACTGAAATAGATAATTATTGAAATAAGGGCAAAACCTAAAGGAACAAGTATTGAATACATTAATCCAAGAAATTTAATCAGAGGTGTCCATTTATTATGATTCATTCCAAGAGTTTGAAATGCACTCTGAAAAGCATGGTTTAAATGGAAAGCAAGAAAAATAAAACATACTACATAAATAATCACTACCCAAGTGTGTTGAAATTCTTCTTCAATCATAGCTGCCATATCGGGTACACCTGAAAGTGGATCAATGGGTGGTTCTCCCCAAAACTTAGCTTCGAAATAAAAATCGAGAAGATGTAAAACTAAGAAAATAAAAATAATAATGGCCGTATGAATCATATATTTTGAAAAGAAAGATGTTTGATTGGTGAGGTTTTCAACTTTGTAACGTACAGGACGGGCAAGCCAGTTTTGAATTTGAAGTATTAGTCCATAAATAATATGTAAAATAAAGCCCAGAAATAAAATAATTTCAAAAACCTTTATTACTTTATTGGAGGCCATAAAGTGGGCTGCTTTGTTAAAATATGTATTGTTTTCAAGCAATACCAAAAGATTAATTCCTAAATGAACACATAAAAATGAAATCAGGAACAAACCAGCCAGCGACATAATCAATTTCTTACCAATTGATGAATTAATAGTGGAAATAAACCAACTCATGCTATCATTTTTAAAATTTTGACTGTTATAAATATGTTGCGAAAGTAAAAAAAATTTAAATAAAAATATAGATATTAAATAATTTCAATAAAAGCAAGATTTATCTGTATCCAAACCTCTGTAAGGTATTCCTGTTGTTTTGCCAGTCTTCTTTTATTCTAACATAAAGTTCAAGATAAACTTGTTTGCCAAAGAATGATTCAAGTTCTTTTCTGGCTGCTATACCCAATTTTTTTAACATAGAACCAGCTTTACCAATTACTATATGTTTTTGACTTTTACGACTAACAAAAATATCAGCATGAATCTTCAATATATCAGCTTCGTCTTTAAAAGAAGTGATTTCAACCTCAATAGAGTAAGGGATTTCCTGTTTATAAATAAAAAATGATTGTTCTCTGATTTTTTCAGCAGCGATAAATCTTTCAGTTTTGTCGGTCAAGTCTTCAACCGGAAAATATGGTTCATGAATTGGTAAAAGTGCTGAAAGTTTTATTAAAAATGGTGAAAAATCATTCAAGTATTTTGCTGAAAGAGGGACAATCATATTTTTATCAAAATATTTTTCCCATTCTGCCATTTTGGCCTTTACTGCATTTTCTTCACTAAGGTCTATTTTATTAATAATCAGGAAACAGGGATATTCTGTTGATTTTATTTTTTCTATCCAGGGAAGGTGTTTGTCGGGTTTATCTCCTGCTTCAACAACATAAAGGAAAACATCAGCATCTTCAATAGCATCTTCAATCTCTTCCTTCATAATTTTCTGAAGTTCATATTCGGGATTTAATATACCCGGAGTATCAGAAATAATCATTTGATATGAATCGGAGGTTACTATTCCCAAGATTCGCTGACGTGTAGTTTGTATTTTAGGACTGGTTATTGACAGGTTTTCTCCAATCATTTTATTAAGCAAAGTTGATTTTCCAACATTGGGAAAACCAATAATATTGACATATCCTGAACGAAACCCTTCCATTTTTCTTTGCAAAATTAAATTCTAAAAATCAATTTTTAATAAACATAGCATTTTAAAAATGAACATGTTTATGTTTTCAGGTTACTTCTTTCCATTTATCAGAATATAATGATGATATATTGTTATTAATTGGTATTAAGTGGAAGAGTCATTAAAGATACAACTGATTAAATTTGTTGATCTAAAAAATAACTTCAACAAATTGAGAATTCATTTTTTAATGGTAAAAATGCTACTAATTGCATTTTTATATTCCTTAGCTTTCTTTTATTGTTATTCTGCTGCTGACAGCAATATTGTAAAAAGCCAGGATTTTACAGATAAAGTTGATCAACTTAATATTATGGCAGAACAATACCTTGACAAAAATTTGAAAGATGCATTTCGAATTTCAGGAGAAGCATTAAATCTGGCAACTGAAATAAATTATCCTGATGGAAAAGCGAGATCATTAATCAATTTTGGTGATTATTACATTAGAACAAAACAATATCTTAAAGCATTGGAGTATCTTGATCGTTCAAACCGCCTGGCAAAATCTGTTAAAAATAAGAATTTAGAACTTAAAAGTATGTTCCTTTTAGGTAAATGTAATTCAAATTTTGAAAATTATGATAAAGCAATAGAATATTTTAATGATGGTTTAAAATTAGCAAGAAAAATAAAAAATGAAAAGACAGAGCATGAATGTGAATTTGAAATTGGCAGAATTTACAATTTGCTCGAAGCATACCATAATGCAATACAAGTATTACTAAATGCGCTCACATATTTTAAAAAAACTGAAGATGCGCAAAATATTATTCTTACCCTTGAACAGCTTCATATAAGTTATTTCAGACTTAACGATATCAAATCAGCTGAAATAATGCTTAATAATGCTATCAAACAAAGTAAAATTTCAAAGTTCAAAACAGCATCATTATTAAGCAGACAGGCAAATTTTGAGTTAGAACTGGGTAAAACTGAATTAGCCATTGAAAAATATAGAGAGAGTATAATCAGGGCAAAGGATGAAAAAAATTATTTTCTTGAAGCTTTTTGTAAAAAACAATTATCAGTTATTTACTTAAAAGAAGGAAATATCGAATTGGCGGTACAATACGCCCTGCTTAGTATCAGAATTTCAGAACAATATAAATTCTATGATGTTTTATTTGATTGTTACATGGTTTTATATAAAAAAGAAATTCTGAATAAAAGATACAAAGAAGCAAATAAATATTTGTTATTACAGTATGCTTGCCGTGATAGTGCCAATAGTTTGGAAACCAGAAGAAAAGATGAAAATCTTAAAATTAAATATGGCACTCTTGAAATGGAGAAGGAAAATGAGATATTGCGTAGAAATAATAAAATTCAAAACCTTGAAATTGAAAGGTCTAAGATTTTTATACTATTTTTAATTTTAATAAGCATAATCTCTATTATAGCATTTATCATCATCTTAAATTTATTGGGAAGGCGGAAAAATGACAATAAATTATTGAATGAGCAAAAAGAAAATTTATCACAGACATTAGCCAGATTGCTTGGCAGTGAAGCCCATAACAGATCAATTATAAGAGCGATTCCCGACAGAATGTATTTGCTCAATTTAAAAGGAAATTTTAATGATGGACCATCACTTGAATATTCATTGGATGTTTATGAAAGAGAGAGAATAAAAGGAAAACATATCAGAGATTTATATCCTGTTGAAATAGCCGATTCTATTCTTAATGCTTTACAGAATACTATTCAAAACGGCAATGTAAATATTATTGAATATTCATTAACTGAAAATAACATAACAAATTATTATGAAGCAAGAATAAATTTGATCCATGATGAAGAGATGATGATGATTGTCAGGAACATAACGGAGAAGAAACTGCTTGAAATGGAGCTGGTAAAGGCTAAGGAGGATGCTATAAGTGCTACAAATTCAAAATCAATGTTTCTGGCAACAATGAGTCATGAACTACGAACGCCACTCAACAGTATTATTGGCATGTCAGACCTGTTACTTGAAACACAACTTGATCAGCAGCAACACATTTATGCTGAAGCAGTTTATAATTCAGGGAACTCTCTGTTAAATTTAATTAACGATATTTTAGATCTTTCGAAAGTTGAAGCGGGTCAGTTAACACTCGACATCAGACCTTTTAGTCTTGCTGATGTTATTGAAGAAACAGTCAATTTATTGCATTTTAAATGTGAAAGTAAAGGGATCGATTTATTCACAAGCCTGTCGCCTAAAATTCCTTTTGAATTGCATGGTGACCCTACACGATTACTTCAAATTTTGTTGAATCTTACAAACAATGCAATAAAATTTACTCATGTTGGCAGTGTTACTATCGATGTTTCAGTATTGTCTCAAAATCATAGTTATGTTGAACTCAGATTTGAAATTATAGACACTGGCATTGGGATATCAAAAGCAGATCAGGAAAATTTATTCACTCCTTTCTTTCAGGCAAAAAACAATACTCAAAGCAAGAAAGAAGGTACAGGATTAGGCCTGAATATTTCGAAAAGGCTTGTAGATTTAATGGGTGGTGAAATAGGCCTTGATAGTGTCAAAGGTGAAGGCTCACGATTTTGGTTTATTGCCAGATTTGGTCTTGATAATAGCAATTCACAGGAAGAATTACAAAACGATATTGTAGAAATTGTTTCAGAACCAGAACCTGATACCCCTGACACAAAAATATTAATTGCAGAAGATGATTTGGTAAATCAAAAATTGACAAGTGTAATTTTAACAAAAGCAGGATATCGATTTGAAATTGCAAAAAATGGAATGATTGCCCTCAATAAACACTGTGAAAATCAATATGATGTAATTTTAATGGATGTTGATATGCCAGTAATGGATGGCATAGAATCAACCATCAGAATACGTGAGTTTGAAGCTGAAAAAAGAATAAATAAAAAAGTTAAAATCATTGCTATTACAGCAAAAATTGTTAACAGCGATCGTGAAAAATGTTTTCAGGCAGGGATGGATGCTTTTATAAGCAAACCATTTAAACCCGATGAACTGATAAATACAATAAGGAAATTATCTTCACCACAGTAATGATACTCATTTTTAATAAAATGTAGTTATTTTTGTACTATTGATCAACAACCTAAAAAGTATTATTATGCAGAAACTAATATTATTATTGACGCTGGGTGTATTGTCTGTAATTTATTTAATTGTTAAAGCACAGGATTTTACTGAATCGGATAAAATCAGAGGTCAATGGTACACTGAGGAAAATAAAAGTCTTGTTGAAATTTACAGAGCAAAGAATGGAAAGTATTATGGCAAAATTGTTTGGTTAAAAAATCCTCTCGAAACCAATGGCAAACCAAAAGTTGATGATGAAAATCCTGATCCTGCAAAAAGAAATGACCCAATTATTGGCTTAGTTTTATTAAAAGGCTTTGATTATAAAGGCGAGGGTGTATATAAAAATGGAACCATTTATGACCCCGATAATGGCAAAACCTATGATTGTATTATAACATTTGCTAATAATGATAAACTTTTTATCAGGGGATATATAGGTATTTCGCTTATTGGAAGAACCACTGAATGGATCAGAAAAAAGTAAGTTAATTGTATTTTATTTTGTACCTTTCCAACTTACTGTTATTTGTTGTGCTATAAGTAGCATTGCTAAAGGTATCAAATGAAAATGAAAACGTGACTCGCCAAAAAAAACAATACTTACCAGTAAATAATATATAGTAACTACTGAAAACAAAATGAATGTTTTTTTTGACATAGCATTTTTCCCAAATAGAAGATTTGATATAGAAATTATCAGTATGAGAAATAATAAAGTACAGTAAACAAGTCCAATCCGATTGATTATTTTCAGAATTATTTTTTGAGAAACACCAACTCCTTTCTGATTCCAGATGAGGCCATCATTTGGGGGATAAATAAAATAAAATATTTTTGCAGGAATACGTTTGACTGTTTCAGCAGGATGATCAATAATATATTGAATAGCAAGTTTTTTTGTAAAACGGTCATATTCAGGTTCAGTAAGGCTATCGGGTATTGATTGAAACAATGGTTCATTCATTGAATAATTTCCTGTTGAGTGAGGATTGTTGCCAATTAATAAATCGTAGCCTCCGGTGGTTGAAATCCACACAAATTCATCAAAAACAATATTGTTCCGCATCAACCATGGCATAAGTGTTAATGTCAGAAATGCAAGCAGAAGCAAAGTTTTTTGTATTTTTTCTTTTATATTCTCCGAATACAAGGGAAAAAAAATGAAAATAACAGGAATAAAAAGTGCAGCGGGTCTGATTAAAACAGAAAGTCCGAAAAATGTGCCTGAAAGTAAACTATAAACTTTTTTATCTGCCTGCAGCACATAAAAATAAATAGCTGCTGTAAAAGTAACAAGAAAAATATTTTCAGAATATAAAAGGGTGACATACGAAATATGATTAGGATATAATGCTAAAAGAATCAGACATATTAGTGAAATTTTCCGATTTTGTGTGAGTCTGAAAGAAAGCAAATAAAAAATAATAATAAATGTCAGATAAAGAAACAAATTTGATATTCTTCCAATAATAACAGAGCATCCGAATATTTTAAAAACAAAAGCAAGAAATGCCGGATAGCCAATCGGGTAAAATGCTGTCAGGTGTCCATCATCAGTGTAATGTCCGTTTGTAGCCAGCATACATGCTTTTTCATAGTACCATGTTGCATCACTGGCCAATGCAGGATTAAAGATAAGTAACCATATTAACCTGATGATTAGGCAAAATAACAGTATAATCAGCACTGATTTATTTGTCTTAATGAACAAATTCATTTTCTTAAATCCTGAATCATATTTTGTAAATGTTTCGAAAATAAAAATTTCATTCAAATAATCTTAAAACAATTCTATCTTGCAAGTAAATAACTTTCGTTAATTTTTCATTTATTACTTATATTATTAACTTAACTGAATATTTTCTATGCAAAATATAAAAGAGCCAACATTATTGCTTAACAAAGAACTTTGTCTCAGTCATATTGCTTCGATGTTTATGAAAGCAAAAAAAAGTGATTGTGAGTTACATCCTCATTTTAAATCGCACCAGTCGGCTGAAATTGGCAGTTGGTACAAAGATTTCGGCATAAAATCAATTACTGTTTCATCAGTAAGGATGGCAGAATATTTTTACAAAAGTGGTTGGGAAAATATTACAATTGCATTTCCTGTAAATGTAAGAGAAGTTGAGCGACTGAATAACCTAACAAAAAAGTGTCATATTAACATTCTGATATCTTCAGCAGGAGTAATTCCTTTACTTTCAAAATATATTAAATCGAAAACAGGTTTTTACCTGGAATTTGACAATGGCTACAACAGATCGGGTTTTAATTATAATGAAATGGAACAGATTGAGGAGGTGATTGCTGAGGCAAAAAATTCATTTCTTGAGTTTATAGGTTTTTATTGTCATCCAGGGAACACATATCTTGCAAAATCAAAAGAGGAAATCTTAAATATTCATAGAAAAACAACAGAACAACTGAATAGTTTAAAAATCATTTTTTCAGCTATTTTTCCTGACATTAAAATTTCTTTAGGAGATACACCTTCATGCAGTATTGCTGATAGTTTTGATGACCTTGATATTATATCACCAGGCAATTTCATTTTTTATGATATGCAGCAATATATGCTGGGTGGATGCATATCTGATGATATTGCACTGGCGATGGCCTGCCCGGTTGTTGCCATAAATAGTGCCCGTAATGAGTTGGTAATTCATGGTGGTGCCGTACATTTTTCTAAAGACTTTTACATTAATAATCAGGGAATCAGGAGTTATGGTGCTGTTGTCTTTTTAACTGAAAAGGGATGGATGCCACTATTGGCAGGTGCAGAACTGATTTCCATTTCACAGGAACATGGTGTTGTTAAAATGAAAGAAAACGAAATACTGAAAATACACACAGGAGATATGATTGGAATATTACCCGCCCATGCTTGCCTGACTGCCGATTGTATGGGTTATTATATGACAACAGAAGGAGAAATAATTGAAATGATGAGTAATAATAGCCATTAATTGATTTCAGGTGAGGTCTCAAACCTGAATAATGAAGATGCCACAAGAAAGTTAAACCCTCCTTCAACATGATACACATTATGAATACCATTGATTTTTAAATAACTGATAAGTGACATGGATGATTCTCCATTATTACAAAAAATACACATCTCACTATTTTTATCAATCATTTCATAATCATTGATAAGATGCAAAACAGGTATATTGTCTGATTCTTCAAGATGTTTAAGATCGTAAGCTGCTTTTGGCCGGATGTCTATCACCTGAATATGGCCATGGTTTATTTCGAGTAATAATTCTTCGGCTGATATTGAAATGATTACATCTATTGGGTTTTTACTGCTAATCCAACTATTTAATCCACCTTTCAGCATACCACCAATGTTACTGAAACCATATAACTCAAGTTTCGAGGATACTTTTTCAATATCTTCTTCGTTGAATACTAAAACTATAGCCTGATCCGGGAATAAATATTGATTTGTTAATTCTTCAAAATCTTCATTTAATGGGATATGAAGTGATGTTGGAATGAAATTTAATGCAAATTCTTCGGATGGACGAAGGTCAACAATGCGAAACCCTTTATTTATTAAGGATTTAAAATCTGAAACATTTAATTTGGTAATTTCCATTTTTAATAAAATTACTTTTGATGTGGGTACAACACTTTTTTGATTTTTGCCGAAAAATCTCTTGCTTTAAAATCTCTCAGATACAATGGCTCAAAAAAACGGATGTCATCAAATTTGTTCTTTAAATACTTTGTTAAAGCTGGCTGAACCAGATTGCTGGCATCAGGGTACACATGGTTTAAAATAATTACATCAGGATTATTTTGTAGAAAACTGAGCCATTTGTCAAGTTTATATCCGGCAAAAAACATTTTTTTTGTGTCAGGTAATTTACAAAAGACCGACATATTGAAATCTGCAATTTCTGGTTTTATAATTTGCTGAAAATGTTTGTTATAAACTGAATAATATGCTTCATTGTTTCCTGCATCAATTAAACTGCAGAGTAAACTTTCATCATCCATTAAATGGTGTGCCCCTGTTACCAGCGACTCCAGCGTATTGATACCTATCAGTGGTTTTCCTGTTCCAAAACAAATACCTTTTGCTAAGGAAACCCCGATTCGTAAGCCTGTAAAAGATCCTGGTCCCATGCTTACAGCTATGGCATTTATTTCGGCAATATTTAATCTTGATTCATTCAGGATTTCTTCAATGAAAACCGTTAATTTTGTCGAGTGACTGCTTCTGTCATGCATTGACCGTGATGAGATTATCCCTTTGTGATCACCAATGGCAACCGAACAATTGTCTGTTGAGGTTTCTATAGCTAAAATCGTTGGCATATTATATTATTCTGTTCAACATTCTGGCAATCACAATTAACACAATGATAATAAAAGCAATACGAATAGCTTTATCAGAAAGTTTGCCTGCCAGTTTAACGCCAAGCGGAGCACATAGCATCACACCAATACCCATTGGTACGACAACTCCCGGGTAAATATATCCAAATGCAGACTGCGATTGTCCTTTATCAAACAGTGCATACAGGACACTGGTGCATAATGTCATAAATGGCATTACACCCAGTGAAATAGATGTTGCTTTTTTTATCTTTAACTTATAAAAATCAGACATATAAGGTACCATGATTACTCCACCACCCAAGCCCGATAAAGCTGAAAATATTCCTGCTATAAAACCCAAAGGTAGAAATAGTTTCAAGGGTAATTTATCTTTAAACTTATTATTTGTTTTTTGCCTGACTGTTAATATCATCTTTAGGGAAATAAGTCCAAGTACAACGATAAAGAATATACTGAACCTTTCTTTTGAATACCATTCAAAATATAATATTGACCATGAAATCAATGTATTGGCAATTATTGCACTGATGGTTGTCAGCCCAACTTCTTTGAAATAAAAGTTTTTGTTTTTAATTTGTTGTATTGAACCAAACACACTGCTGAAAAAAATGGCAAAAAGAGAGTTGGCAAGGATAAATCGTACCTGATCAATTGAATCTATGCCCAGTTTGTCGGCATAAAAGGTCAGGATAAAAACATTGATAACACCTCCACCCACACCCAGCAAACCAGCAATAATACCTCCCAGGCATCCGCTTGAAAACAGAATAATATAATCGATAAAAGTTAACAATGTTTTTTGAAAAGGCAAAGGTAGAGAGAAAGTTTTTGTATAGCAGGAAAAATTGATTACTAATAATTATCCGGTCAATATTTTATTCTTTCATTACTTTGTCCACCCAAACAACATGTTCATCAATCACATCATCCACATAATTGTTACAGTAAGGTTCATCTGCCAGATAGTCAAATAAACAATGGGTGATGCTGCTTTGCCAATTTCCACCATTTCCATCGCATTGTAAATTGCCCCGAAGCTCCATTCGCTGAACATAATGTCAACTTAATTGGAAGAAAAAGTATCGGCATCACAATCAATTATGCCACCGGAATAAGCAATACCATGAGAAGTGGCATCCCGCCTTCCTGCAAAAATACCAATATCGGTATTTGAAAGATACGAATTGGCCAAGGTAAGTTTGTTCTGAGCATTCAAATTGTCGGCACAGGCATCATAGTCGCCCCAAACTTCTATGCCCTGCCAGTGGCATAATCCTATACAAGTATTATCAATAATCAGATAGGCAACATCAGGTGGTGGCTATGGAGTCCATATAAACTTACTATTGTCTGTCATATTGCATTTAGGGCAACTATTTTGAGCAATTATTTTTACATTTAAAAAACAAAAACAAATAAAAATACTCACTCGGAGGGGGGAGGTAATTTTTATTTTCATAATTCTTTTCAATAGGTATATTTTCAAAAGCGGGTATAAATAGAATATTTCATTTATGCAAATTTAATTGAAGAACTAATTCAGAAGCATTTTTTACAAAATCAGAGTTTAATCCATTTTTAAAGTCATGGTTTAACCTTACAATTAGTACCTTTCATTTCTCATTCAACAATTTTAGTAGTAAAAGTCAATTTTTCTTTTTTACAAATATTTTGTATGAGCCATTTCCCCGATTGAGCACTGGGGGGCAAGCCTCCACCCGGATACAGCCATTGTCCGACCATATAAAAATGTCTAAGACCAGGCAATTTCATTTTCAGACTTTTCATCATTACTTTGCTTGAAGGTAAAAAACCTTCGTATGCACCTTTCCATACACCTGTATATTTTACTGTGGTTTTAGGTGTAGCGATGTCAATTACTTCAATGTGAAATGAAATCCCCGGATAATGTTTTTCAAGAACTTCAACACAATCTTTTCTGATCTTTTCTTTTTCTTTTATGTAATCTTCAGGCAACATATTTTCCCATAATTGCCAGGGACTTTCATAACGCAACACCAGAGTGGTTTTTCCATCAGGAGCCATAGAGGAATCAAATGAATAATCCATTATGGTATAACCTGTAGTCAACAAAGTACTTCCGATGAAAATACCATTCATCAAATATGATTTGGTGCCTTTGTCTTCCAACTTTTTTGAAATACCGAACGATACCTGTACCAGCGGAGTGAACACTTCCCAATTTTCGTAAGCATTTTTAAATTTTTTAGAAATATATCTTCCATCCAGCATATCGAAAATAGTAGCATGACCATCAGCAGCGCTTATCACATAGTCAGCATAGATTTTAGTATTATCTGCCAGTTCAACACCTATCGCTGTATTGTTATTAATCAGTATTTTAACTACTTTTTTCCCGTAAAGAATTGTTCCACCTGAGGCCTTATATTTATTAACCATACGTTGAGCAAGTGGTTTGGAACCACCCATTAAATAGCCAGCATTTTTATTATGAAACCAGGCTAACATCATGATAAAAGCGAATGCGGAAAAATCACTCTCACCATATAGTTTATCAAAAAATGACTTTAGTTTGGGATTTTCAAAGTTTAATTCAGAAACATAATCTTTGAATGATTTGTTTCGGTACCTCAGCATCATCATGAAAAGAGGAAAGCTTTTTTTCAGAAAATGAAAATACGCCATTTTGCTTCTTGTTTCTGGCGAATCGTCAAAAGGTTCGAGCTTTGTTCCTTTTCGCATTTCACTACACATTTTTTTTATTCCTTTTTCATCTTCCGGTGCAATTTCCAGTAAATATTTTTCCCAACGATTAATATCGGTGTAAATATTAAATTCATCACCATTTTCATTGACAATGCAGGTGTGTATGTCGTGATCATGTATTTTAACTGTTTCATCAATTACGCCTGTTTCTTTCCAAATACGGTTAAATGCACCGTCCCTTGTTCCAACAAGCCAATGCAGGCAATAGTCAAACTGATATCCTTTGCGATTCCAGGCTGTACATTGACCACCGGCTATGTTATGCATTTCTAAAATTTGTGTATTAAAACCATTCATTTGAGCATAAATTCCAGTGGATAAACCTGCAATGCCACCACCAATAATGATTATTTTTTTTGTCATGATTTAAAATTTTGCAGCAAAGGTTTTATTTAACGTAAATATTGAAAATCAATATTCGGTAAACGAATGAAAATGAGTGGTAAAACAGCAAAATTTAATGGTTAATTCAGTTCGGTGTTTTGAATCATTATTTTTTTACTGGTAATAAAATTTCCTTCAATATCTGTTATCATGATTATATAAAGGCCATTCTGAATGTTGGGAACACAAATCTTTTGCTTATACTTTGTTATTTGCTCCGACAAAATAATTTTTCCCTGCAGGTCAGTCAACATTAGACTTAATATAGAAGGATTGTAAATGGTCTCAACGATGATATAATTGCTGGCTGGATTTGGGTATAACACGATGTTGTTGTTGTATTTTTCTTTCATTCCAAAAATACCATTATACTCAAAAGAGCCAATATCAGTTTTATTATAACGTGTTGCACCACGCTGGTCGGTTAGAGGTGAGCCTGTTTCAGAACCTGCATCTATTGCAGGGCTGGTGATTTTTAAGGCATGTGTCCATGTTGGTCCTCCATTATTTGCTAAAGGTTCAATTTCAGGATCCGTACCATTCATATTGCCCATTCCTCCGATAGGCATTGTCAGGTCATCCACAATGGTGTAGTTTCTTTGCAGGCTGATGGTGCTGCCGCTGGTTTTATATTCAATATAGTTACCTGAAGTATTTGAAATGATGCAATTAAGGATGTTTATTACATTTTCGCTGCCTGCGTTATAAGAATAGGCTTGTATGCCTTTTCCACAAAAAGCATTGTTATCAGTTATCGTACAGTTTACCAGACTTAAACTACTCTGACCAGATGTTGTAATCATGCCTATTCCTCCACCACAACATGAGTCAAATGCAGCAGGTTCTGGTGTGTTTGCACTGATGGTCACATTTTTTAAGGTTGTCAGGTGCATAAATGATGAATTACCAATAAAAATTCCTGCACCATTTGTTTTTACCTGACCTGAGGTGAGCATGTTTTTGTAAATCAATGAATTTGAAATAGTTGCATTGGCATTTTCTATCTGAATACCCCCTCCTTCTTCTATACTTTTATTATTTGAAATAGCACAATTTTCAATAGTCATCAGGCTGCCAATATGATTTATACCACCACCACGCAGAGTACCTTCATTATTTCGAATTTCACAAAATAAAATAGTTAATACCCCACCAATTCCATTTCGAATTCCACCACCATATTTTGCCTTGCAAGAGTCAATGTTACAATTGAAAAGTATTAAATTACCAAGGTTTTCAATTCCACCACCATTTCCGTTGACATTCCCATTCCTGATGGTAAGTGAAGAAATTTTTACAATTGCACCATTCGTGATAGAAAAAACCCGTCTGTCGGATTTTATTAAACTTGTACTTCCCTGAACAATGGTGTTATCCTTTCCTTGTCCCCTGATAGTAATATTCTTAGATAAAATAATTCCATTGAAAGCAACTCCATCACCTGTAATAGTTCCAAAAACATCAATGGTGTCTCCTGCATTGGCAGTTGACAATGCTGAACTTATGTTTGTAAAATTTTTGTCAGTTCCTACAGTCAAAACAGAAGAGAAGGAGTATGAAAAATTAAATAAAATAATAAGGAATAATAAAAATTTTACTGTTAATTTATTCATAAACAATTTATTATTACAGCAAAAATAGAGAAAATGATGATTTAAAAACTATGTCTTCTGTTTCTTTTTTTGAGCAGCCGGGAACAACACATTGTTTAAGATAAGCCGGTAGCCTGGTGAATTGGGAAAAAGGCTTAAATCAGTAGGAGGATCATATACCAGATGCTGATAGTCTTCAGGGTCATGTCCTCCGTAAAAAGTCCACATTCCCTTTCCTAATTCACCATGAATATAACGTGCTTCACCCAAAGATTTGCTTTCGCCCATCACTAATACATCAGGCTTAACATACTTTGACCTGAAGGCAGTGCTTTGTCCCATAAAACCTTTAATGATTTTAGTATGATTCTGGCAAAGTAAGGTTGGTATTAGGTCCCATTTGGCAGAAAAATCAAAAAGAGTGAAGTAGTCAACATCTTCACTGATATTACGATGATCTTCGGTAGCATCAATGCTTGAATGTTCATAAATATAAGGTGTTTTAACCAAAGTAAAATTAGTAAAAGCTAAAGTATTATTGAAGTTAAGTTTGGCATCTGCATTAGGGTCAATAGGATCACCATCAAATTCCTGTGTACAAATATCTACACCATCAGCAGCGAGGGCTATATCATAAGTATCGGCAGCAGCACACATGGCAAAAAGGTATCCTCCTGACATAACAAATTCTTTGATTTTTTTTGCTACGGCAAGTTTTAAAAGAGAGACTTTAGAAAAACCCCATCGTGCAGCCATTTCTTTATTTTCCCTCTGTTCTTCCCGATACCAGGCCTGATCATGGTATCCTGCATAAAATTTTCCGCTTTGCCCGGTGAAATCTTCATGATGAAGATGCAACCAGTCATAAAGATAAAGCTCATTTTGAAGTATTTCATTGTCATAAATGACTGTATAGGGTATTTCAGCATAGGTTAGGACCAATGTTACAGCATCGTCCCATGGCTGTTTTGTTTTTGGAGAATAAACAGCAATTTTGGGTGCTTTTTCAAGCTTAACAGTTTCCATATTTACCTCAGGGTTGGCAATATCACTAATGATTTTTGAATATTGTGCATCAGATATTACCTCATAACTGACACCCCTGATACGGCACTCATCTTCTGCCAGTTTTGAATATGGAAATACAAAGCTGCCACCCCGATAATTTAATAACCATTCGGCAGTAACATTGGCAGAAATCACCCAGTATGTTATTCCATAGGCTTTAAGATGATTTTTCTGGTTATTATCCATCGGAAGCAGCAAATGAGCTGCATTGCTACCTGACGATATGATCGTCATTATTATCAGAAATAAATACTTTTTTATTATCATATTTGATAAGTGTGAAAGAAAGATAACAAATTTATTGCCAGTAAAATAGAAATTTTACGACATCAGATGAGTATGTGTATGCCTTTTTTTGAGTAAAATTGCCATAAAACGATATGCAAAATGTGCAAATTTTGAGTATGGAAAAAATAATACAACATACCACATGATGATAAGGTGAAATAAATACCAGTAATATGCAAAATGAATATTTAATAATCGTGCATATTCAGTTAAAAATCCGGTAGAAACCAGAAAAATAAGCGAAATAAGAAACGACCAGTCGGAAAATGTTGATTTCAAGCCAGTTTTTAATAGTCTGATTCTGTTAATTAGCATTAAAATTAAACCTGTTAAAATAGCCAGTCCTGCTACATTGCTAAATAATTTTACAGGATGAGTGAATGGCATGGGGTATTGTTCAAAGAAAACAGCAACTATTGCATACAGTGTTACTAAAATCAATGATATGAAACCATAAAAGACTAATAAATGAGACAATTGTCTGCTTTTATCAGATTCACATTTTGCAAAACGCTGATGTGAAAAAATTTCCTTTATTGTCATTGTTAAACTTAATATAAAGCTATTTTTTATTTCATTTTCCGGTAGTGATTTTTTAATTGTTTTGAAGAATTTTCTAAGGCTGAAAAACATAGCAATTAGTAGAATAATAACGATTGTAGAAAAAAATGAGTTTAAGAGTTTATGAGGGAAAAATTCAGCATAATTTACTGGTATTGCTGTGTTTGTCAGGGTATGGTTTAAAATGAGCAAAAGATGTATTAAAATTATGGGAACTGATAAAAACAATGGCAGAAAGATAGGTTTCTTCATCCATCTGGCCAGAAATGATGGCAGGGCGTAATGTTCAATTGTGAGTGACCTTAAGGCTGCAATAATATTTCCTGGTTTTACACCTCGAGGACAATGAATATTGCAATCACCACATTGATGACACGACCATATGCTGGTATTTTCATAAAGTTTTTCCTTTAATCCCCATGCTGCCCAAATCATTTCTTTACGTGGAAAAAGATTGTCGTCTGCTGACAGAGAACATACAACTGTGCAATTTCCACACTGCATACATGTTTTCAGGTCTGAACCACTTTCTTTTTTAACTCTTTTTATAAATGTAATATCCGGATTAATTTTTATCATTCCCTGTTTGTAACATTAAAATTTGATAACATTATTTTATAATTCCTTAAAAGGATTTAAACCAATTTGATTTATTTCTTCAAGATAACTGTCCAGCATTTGAGGTATCTTGCTGTACTCGTTTATTTCAAGGAAAATAGTTTTGATTCTTTCTGATTCAAGCATCATTTTTTGTAAAACCTCAGCAATATTTTCTCCTCGTTTTTCTGTGAGTTCACTGCCATGAATAAAATGACATTGATAATTGTCTCCTGGTTTGCATCCAATCAGTAAAATGCCATCAAAACCTTTTGATAAAGCGTCAGAAATCCAGATTTTATTGACCGACCCCAGGCATCTGACAGGTATAATTCTAATAAATGGATTATAATTTAATCGTTTTTGTGCTGCAATATCAAAAGCAGGATAAGCATCGTTTTCACAAACAAATGCTAAGATTCTTGGTTTTTCTTCAAATTCATCTGGCATTGACACCGATTTTATCATGGCAGAGACAGATTGAATATTGAAATCATCAAAATTGATTACTCTTTCAGGGCATGCACCCATGCATATTCCGCATCTCCGACAGCGTGTCGGAAATACTATGGGTGTTCCTTTTTCATTTTCGTTGTAAGTGCCAAAAGGGCATTCTTCTGTACATCTCTTACAATCTGTACATCTGTGGAAATTAATGGAAGGAAATGAATAATCCCCTGTTCTTGGATGTAGTGCTTCCCCTCTGTGAACTAATTCTACACATTGAATGGCTTTAAGCATGGCTCCTTTTGCATCTTCTTTACATGAAGTGATGTCCATAGGACTACGCACCGAACCTGCTGTAAATATACCGGTTCTTTTTGTTTCATAAGGAAAACATATAAAATGAGAATCCGGAAAATTGTATTTCAGTGTGGGCATATCAGCACCAAGCCGGTAGTTCAGGTTAAGCGATGATTGATGATTCGGGATCATTCCCATGGCCAGAACAATCATATCTGCCTGAATATCTATGTTTTCATTGAAAATAGTATCAGTTACTTCTATGCTGAGATTTTCCTTGTTTTTGGTTATGTTGGATACTTTACCTTTGGTAAGAAATAATAACTCATCATTTTGTATTGATTTATAAAAATTCTCCAGATGCCCAGGTGTTCTGATATCTTTATAAACAATAAATACTTTGGTTTGTGGAAGAAAATCTCTGACATATTTGCTTTGTTTAAGAGTGGTAGGGCAGCAATAGTTGGAGCAATAGGGTAAATGATTGTTGTCGCGAGAACCAGCACATTGAATAAATAAAATACTTTGTGGCGGAGTGTTATCAGAAGGCTTCACAATATTGCCCTTTTTTACCATCTCCTCGAATGCGTAGTTAGTAACAATATCTGGATACAACCCATATTTAAACTCAGTTAGGTAATCAGGATTGTAAAGTTCCCACCCTGTGGCCATTATAATTGCTCCGACATGAATGTTTATAATTTCATTATCTTTTTCAACATTAACCATAAAATCACCGGGTTGCCCTGCAACAGATTTTATTCTGCTGCCGGTCATTACTTTTATTTTTTTGTATTTACCGAGTTCATTTATCTTGTCTGTAATGTTGGTGTCTTTTAGTTCAAAATTTTTAATACCATTTGGATAACGTTTAAATATAATATTTGATTTGCCACCCAGTTCATTGTCTTTTTCAATAAGGATAATGTCATAACCTGCTTTTGCCCCGTTTATTGCTGCAGAAATACCTGTAATTCCACCACCTACAACCAAAATAACTTTTGAAAAATTTTCAGGGAAATATGGTTGTGCTTTTTTGATATTATCTGTTCTTGCCAGTGACATTTTAATATAATCCTCCGCAAGTATTTGTGTGTCGTGGTTATTTGGCACATGACTATAACAAACCAATTCTCTGATGTTTACTCTTTCAGTTAGCTTATCAAATAAAAATCTGTCTGATTGATATCTTTTTGAACAGGCAGCAATAATAACTGCATCTAATTGGTTGTCAATAATATTCTGCTTGATTTCATGGATAGATTCATCTGAACAAAGTTGTTTATCAGATTTGCATACTACAATATCTTGTTTTGTGGAATAGCTGGATAATATTTGTTCAACATCTATACTATTTCCAATATCACAACCCGAGCAAAAAAATAGTCCTTTTGATATTGTCATGCTACACCTCCCTGTCTTGAATAGCCATGAGAGAAATACCAGTAGAAAATTTGACTGAAGCAGAAACATCCATAGGTTTTACCAAACACCCTGTGGCAAATATGCCTTCCGTTAACTCATTATTTTTAAGAAAATCAATATTGATATTTGAGGTATCGGGAAAGGGATTTTGAGGGACCATACCTGTTGCTAAAACAATCATATCGGCTTTTTGATATATTTTTTTTCTACAAGTAATGTCTTCAGCTTCAATAAACAATTCATTGTCAATAATATGTATCTTTCCTGCTTTTCCTTTAATAAAGCTGATGTTTTGTTTTTCTTTTGCTACTGAAAGTAACTCTTCATTTCTTCCCGATAATCGGAGGTCAATATAAAAAATGGTTGAGTTTATTGAATGATGATAGTTGCTGACCATGATAGCTTGTTTGATACTGGCAGAACAGCAAACAGCAGAACAATAGTCAAGATGATTTTGGTCGCGTGAGCCAGCACATTGCACAAAACAAATGTTTTCAGGAACATTACCATCCGACAATCTTATTATTTTACCTGCAGTAGGCCCATTGAGAGATAATATCCTTTCAAATTCAACATTGGTTAAAATATCGGGATGTTTACCATATTGCATCAGTTCCAGTTTTCGAGCATCATAAGGTTTCCATCCACAGGCAAAAATGATTGAATAAAATTCATCTTCTATCAAAGTAGAAGTAGCATCAAGGTCAATTGCTCCATATTCGCATACTTCAATACATTTCTGACAGTTTTTTTTCAAACATTGTTTTTCACTAATGTGATATTTGTAAGGAATAGCAAATTCATTTGGCAGAAATGCAACTTTTAATTTTGATAATCCATAATCATATTCCGATTTAAACTGTTCAGGACATACGTCAGCACATTTTCCACAGCTTGTACATTTATTATTAATTATTTCAGGTGCTTTTATTATTTTTACCTTAAATTGACCTTTCTGCCCTGAATAATCAGCCAATGTGGCATTTGTAATTATTTGTATTCGTGAATTTTTCAGAAGATTTGAAAAATTTATTTCAAGGCCACATTGTGGAGGGCACAATTTAGGAAAATAACTGCTAAACTGCATAACCCTACCACCTAAAAATGGGCTTTGTTCGATCAGTGTAACATAGTGACCAATGGCAGCTATTTCATTTGCGGCAGTAATGCCACTGATGCCACCACCTACCACTAAAATCTTTTTAGTATGATTCATTAATCTTCAGTTAATGCTGATTATTATAAAAATTATCAATACTTTTATGCAGGTGAAAATTAAAAATTCTGAATATATTTAGTACCAATATAATACTTTAGAATCAACATAAATAAAAAAAGCCTGACAAATTATGCCAGGCTTTTAAATGATTGCATTATGATTAATCACTGCATTTTTCAATACAAGAAATAATATCAGCCAACTGTATTGTCCTTAATGAATATAATTTATTTTTACCTGAACGAACAGATTTGACAATATTCTGATCTTTAAGAATACGTAAGTGATTTGATGTAGCTGCCTGTTCCAGTTTTAAATGTTTTTGAATTTTTCCGACAGGAAGTTTTTCATTTTTTTCAAGAAGTTCAATAATTGCTATCCTGGAAGGATGACCAAGAGCTTTCAACTTGCTGGCCATGCAATCTAATTTATCAGGATCCAATGCTGATGTTATTGGTGTAGCAACTTCTTCTTTTGAACGCTTTGCCATAATATTATTATTTTATAATGTTAAAATTTTCTTTCTGATTCAAATAATTTTTATCTGAATTTTGTGGCAAAGATAATTTATTTTTAAATAGGTAAACATATTATGTAAAAATTGTATTATTTAACTAAATAAAATTTCTTATTATAAATAAGATACTCTATTTCAGTAAGTTAAGTGCTTCACGAACAGCCTCAAGCATGGGTTTTGCTGACACTTCCATTCCAACAGCATTCTTCATCCAAAGCTGAGGAATAAGTTTTCCCTGCGAGTATATTCTACTTATTTCATCGGCAAAAATTTTCCCTTTTAATTGTTTTTCTAACTGAAAATCAATTAAATGTCCGATTGGATAAGCTGATAAGTACAAAGGGTAATCAATCATGTGGGAATAAATGGCAAGAATAGTTTGGTCTTTTATGCCAAAGGCTTCAGCAAAATATTTATTCCAAATTTCTTTAGCAAAACGTATTACTGCTTCTTTTAACTGGGCTTCGTTAGCATCAGGATTTTCATATAACCATTTCCATACATACATGTCAACCAATGAAACCCCCATAATTTCAACAGTTTGCCAGAATATATCAAGTGTTGCCAGAGATTCTTTGTCAGGATTATTGTCAGTCAAACCTAATAAATCAAGGTCTCTTTTTTGAAAAATAAATGCCAGTGCTTCAGTAAAAGCAGTAGATGGCACTCCTTTCAGAATATAGTAATCAACTTGATGAAGACTAATAGTTTGTTCTACATTATGCCCAAACTCATGTATTGCTATATTATAACCTTTATAATTCATGCCATTTGAATCAATTCTTGTTCTTAATCTGGCTTTTTCCGATTTCATTTCAGCACCCCAGGCATGCCCTGCACCTCTGGCAGCATCAACAGCAATTTTTGATGTAATAAATTTGGCCATATCAGGGCTAAAATCTAATTTTAGCAATATATTTGGTAAATCTGCCTCAAATGCCACTTTTGTTGGGTATTTTTTATTAACTGTGGCATCGAGTGTTTCAGAGGAGATGGTACTTCTTGTCTTGAAACCATCATACCAAATATCGAATGGTTGAAGTGGGCGGCCTAACCGTTTGCTGATTAATGAAGCTACTTGTTTAATTTCCTTACTGGAACACATCTCAATAAAAATATCCTCTACTTGTTTTTGAGTTAATTCCATTCCAGCATCAAATGAGCGTAAAATATAGGTAGGGTAGCTTGGATTGTAGGCATCCATTGATTTTACAGATTGAAAATTCAACAGTAAGTGATGATATCTGGTGTCAGGTTCAGGTGTTCCATCACTTTCAACATTGTTTTTTATGAGTTTATTTGTAAATGGATTCCACAATAAAGCATCTTTATTGATAACTTCAGAAGGAATACTTTGGTCAATGATCCTTTTCATTACTTCATAAATCAATATTTGCTTTTCAAGACCGTTTTTAATATCGCTGTAATTACTTTTTATTTCATCTCTTAATCCCCAGTGGGTAATCAGCACTTTATCTTTACTGAAAATTGTTTCATTTTTGTCATTTACCAGATTACCCATGTAAATATTGTATTCCGAAATATATAAATCTGCTGCTGATTGCACTTCTGAAGCTTTCATGATAAGCTCTGATGGTACTCTTGATGTAAAAAAATCACCTAATCGTACATAAGCCCAGTCAAGACGAGACCATTTATTTCCTAATTTTTCTTTTTCAGGTAAGGAGTAGAATGGAAAATTTAAAATAATCTGAAAAGCAATTTTATTTTTAAAAAGGTCTTCAGTCAGGTGAGATGAGGGGTTGTAAGCCCCAAACATTTCATCAATAGCTGTTAGTTCTCCATCATTCAAATCAACTGTCATTCTCAAGTCCTGGCTCATTTTATTATATAAACCAAAAATGCTTTCAAAGTATTTTGAGACTTTGTCAAAAAACACCTTTAATGCTTCACGGTCATTAATAAAATTTGAAATACAGAATTCTATAAAATCCTGCTGGCTGCCATCTTCCTTAGTCCACAATGCAGCAGCCTGTTTGACACTTTTTTCCCATCTCACTTTTTCAACATCACCGTATCTGGCATTCAGGCTGTCATAAACCTGGTTGATGGTGCTTTCATTGATAAACATGATTTGCTCAGACTTTTTCTTGTTACAGGAAGAAAAAATTATGAGAATTACTAAATAAAAAACGAATCTTTTCATACAAAATTATTTTAAAGTTAAACATAGTCTAATCGAAAAACATCCATGAAACACCAAAACGAAAGCAAAATGGATTGGACGGAAAAAAGGGCATCAGAAAAGGACCTGGCAAATAAAGCCACTGGTGTAAATGTTCAAATTTTAAAAAAAATGTTGATTTTTTAATTGAACCATTGATAAAGATATCAAACTGAGGGTATAAACCTACCTCGACACTATCCTGTTGATAAAATATATTTGCCGGAGCATAATACGAATTCATATAAAATTTGTCATGTAGCCTAAATGTATAACCAATCTGCGTTTTAAGCCGGTTTTTAACAAGACTGAACTGAAAGTAGGCTGTTTGATTAAAAGACCAAAGTGGTAATGGAATGATTTTTTTCTGGTCGGTGTATTGAAATAATATGTTATTGTTAAGGTTAAATTTACCCGCAACGAATCGTTTTTTAACCTGAATTGTTGTAATGTTTACAATATCATCATGAAAAACAGGTATGACCGAAGAATTAAAGTATGTAAAACCATAGATATTATAGTAGTTTGCAGAAAATTCAAGTTTGTGTTTTTTGCTTAAAATAATCATTTGAATATTTTTAAAACTGACTGTTGGAAAATGATTGTCCCATTTCAGGCTGTTTAATGTTATTTTTTGATAAATATAAGGGTTGTATTTTTCGATTGCAGTAGCACATAAATTTATTGAGATACTTTTTGATAGGTTATAGATTGAACCTAATGAAACCAGATAATTTCCTGATGATTGTCCACTTAATACATATTCAGCATTTAAATTGAAATTGATTTTTTTAAAATTCGTTTTCAGATCAATAAATGTGTTAAAGGCAAACATATTAGTGTCTTCACCTATCCCATGAAAGACAAAAGACTGGTGTTTAAAACCTGCATTATATAAAATTTTCGTAAAGGAAGTTAAATGATTGAATACATATATTTTATTGTTCAGTAAACTCCATGAAAAGCTATCGTTGGTTTTATTCGAATCAAATAATATATTTTTGTAATAATTGTTAAGTGGGTCTGTATCGGAATATTTATATCTGCTTAATGAATAATCAAGTTGATGAGCAATATTGAATTTATTTTTTTTTAATGAAGTATCAATAGAAAGATAATGAAACATACTGATGCCGCTATTTCTGAATTCCTGTTCTGCTTCTTCAAGTTTAATTTCAGATACCAAACGATTTGGCCAGGAGTACATTTCAAAGTCAGGATCAGAAATACCACCATTGCAGTTTTGACGTGTTTTATTGAAGAAATAGGTAGTAAAATTATAGTATTTCTTATTCCTGCTGTGATAATTGGAAGAAGCATTAAAAGATTGGAAATGTGTTGCCTGATGTGAGTAAAATCCTTCGGAACTTAGCGTATTTACTGCCAGAGTAATATTCCATAATGGATGAATGTTTCTTGAATGCAGGACTTTTAATATCTGCATTTCTTTATTTCCCTGAGTGTAAAATAGCTTAGTGTATGGTGACCAGGTATCATAGTATTGTATATTATCAGCATTAAAAAAGTAGGAAGAAAAATCAAAAATATCTGGTTCTAAACCTAAATTATTATTAAATGAAAAGCGTAGGTTCTGATATGGTGTTAAAATATTTCCCGAAGTGACATAAAAATCGTCAAAATGAATTATTGGATCATATTCATGCAAGAAATCAAGTGAAGTGTCAACATTTTTAAAAATTATTTGATTATCTTTTAAGCCTGAGAGTGTAGTGTATTTTGTCTGAATTTTCAAAGTATCTTTTTTATTCAAATTTTCATCATCCTGTGCATGGCAAAAAATAGAATAAAAGCTAAGAATGCTAAATACAAAGATACCTCTCATGATAACGGTGCATGTAAATTAAAGACTTGTAATAAGTTCTTTCATTAATTGAGCCATAAAGGGTTCAGCTTTTTCAGCAGCATTGAGTACATCTTGCAAGGTAACAGCTTCCAACTCATCATGAAAACCTTCATCAGTAATAACAGATATAGCAAAAACAGGGAGCATCATGTGCCTTGCAACAATAACTTCAGGTATTGTTGACATTCCTACTACATCTGCACCAATAATTCTGATATAACGATATTCTGCCATAGTTTCAAGATTTGGGCCCTGAACACTTGCATAAACGCCTGTATGCACTTTTATTGGCAGTTTTTCAGAAATTTGCTGTGCCTTTTTTATAAAATTTTTATTATAAGCTTCACTCATATCGGGAAAGCGGGGACCTAATTCATCTATATTTTTACCCCTTAGCGGATTGCCTGCCAGCAGGTTGATATGGTCTTTTATAATCATCAGTTCTCCTGTTTTCATCTCAGGATTAACAGAACCACATGCGTTTGAAACAAAAAGAGCCTGAATACCCATCATTTTTAATACTCTGATAGGATAGGTTATTTCCTGAAATGAATACCCTTCGTAATAATGAAAACGACCTTGCATCACTACAACCTTTTTATTGCCAAGTATTCCAAAAACAAGCCTGCCATGATGGCTCTCTACAGTCGAAACCGGAAAATGTGGAATCTCCTCATATTCAATAGTCGAATGTATATCTATACTTTTCACTAATCCGCCAAGTCCTGTTCCTAGTACTATCCCATATTCAGGTTGAAAATCAGTAAGCTGTTGTATCTTACTTATTGACTCATTAATTCTGTTTAACATATTCCAATATTATTTTATCGAATTCTGACTTTTTATTGTCAAGAAATTCAATGCTAATGGGTAAAATATATAATGGCAAATTTTCAAATAATTTTTCGGTTTGCAGATTTTTTAACCTGAAAAAATCCTTTTCAGTGGTTACTATAATTTTATCTGCAGTGGCACACTCATGAAACCTGCCAATCAGTTGTTTAAAATCAGTAATAGATATCGATTTATGGTCTTTAAATGATTTTGAATATTCTAAGTGGCCAGAATTTTTTAGATAATTAAAAAAATGTCTAGGAGAAGCAATACCAGAAAATCCGAAAATTTTAAAATTTTTCAGGTTTTCAAGACTTAATGTTCTTTCCGAAAAAGCATGATAAAGAGAATGGTATTTAATACAGCTGAAAAAAATATACTGTTTGTTATCAGGTTTCAAATGAGTTGTTATTTTGTTCATTTCTGTAATACTAAGAGTGTCAGGGCACTTTGTAACGATGATAATTTGTGCCCTTTTTGCCTCAAAAGAAGGTTCACGTAAATTTCCAACCGGTAAAATGAAGTCGTTTTTATAGTCATTTTTATAGGTTGTTAATAAAATATTTACGCCTGCTTTCACAAATCTATGCTGAAATGCATCATCAAGAATAAACACACCTTTAAATTTATTTTCCTGTACAAATCTTTTAATACCAATTGCTCTTTTTTCACATACAATTACAGGTGTTTCTGGAAATTTTGATGCCACCTGTAATGCTTCATCGCCAATATTTTGATAATCAATTTCATTATCAGCAACATAATAACCTTTTGTTTTTCTCTTATAACCACGGCTTATGTAAGCAGTATTTATCTGGTGCATTTTTAATAGTGAAAGTAAATACGCTGCAACAGGTGTTTTTCCTGTGCCACCAATTTTAAGATTACCAACAACAATCGATTTATTTTCAGGATGATAACTGTTAATAAAGTTTAAATCAAACAATAAATTTCTTATGACAATGAGAAAATAATAAACGATAGATAAAGGAAATAAGAATAACCTGACCGTTTTTATCAATATCTGCATTGGATTTATATTGCCTGAGATGCAAAAGTATAAAAAAATGAGCATTGTATGAAAAGAACTGTTTTGAATAAGATTTATTCGATTTGACTTATTATTTTTGCCGTGAAAATCAGTTTTATGAAGATAAAAGATATTATTTCATTGCTTGAAGAATGGACACCTTTACAATATCAGGAAGATTATGACAACAGTGGTTTACAGGTTGGTAATCCCGAAAACATGTTAACAGGAATTGTTGTTTGCCTTGATGTAAATGAAAAAATTATTGATTTTGCTTTAGAAAACAATTCAAATTTAATAATCAGTCACCATCCACTCATTTTCAAGCCAATCAAATGTATTGCATCTTATAGTGAACAAGATAAAATGATTGTTTCTGCCATAAAAAACGATTTGTGTATTTACTCACTACATACAAATTTAGATAATTCAACCAAAGGAATAAATTTCAGGATAGGAGAAATGCTGGAATTGACAGGATTTGAGATACTTAAACCAATCAGCTCACTACTTTACAAAATAGTGGTTTTTTGTCCTGATGTAAAATTGGCTGATGGAATTGCAGTCCCTGAAAAAGTACGACAGGCAATGTTTGATGCAGGTGCAGGAAATATTGGTGAATACGATAGTTGTTCTTTTAATTCCGGAGGATTAGGCACATATCGTGGATCAGCAATTACTAATCCCTTTATTGGAGAACAGGGAATTCTGGAATCTCAGAAAGAAATAAAAATAGAAACAATTGTACCTGAACATTTGTTGAAAAAAGTAATTACAGCAATGCTTTCAACACATCCTTACGAGGAAGTGGCTTATGATATTTTTGAATTAAAAAATGAAAATAAAACAGCAGGAGCAGGTTTAGTTGGGTCACTTATTAGTCCAATGAATGTAAAAGCATTTTTAAACTATCTAAAAGAAAAATTAAATTTATCTCAGCTAAGGCACAGTTCAATGCTGAATAGAAACATCGAAAGAGTAGCAATTTGCAGTGGATCAGGTAGCTTTTTAATCAATGAAGCGATAAAAAAGAGGGCAGATGTTTTTATTACAGCCGATTTGAAATATCATGATTTTTTTACAGCGGAAAACAAAATTTTATTGATAGATATTGGTCATTACGAAAGTGAGATATTTTCTATTGAATTAATTAGTGATTTTTTAAAAGAAAAAATATCTACCTTTGCAATCCATAAAATTAAGCAAAATTTTAATCCAGTAAATTATTTTTAATGGAAAAGGCACCGCAAATTGAAAAGCAATTAAGAGCATTGTACAATCTTCAGCTTATTGACAGTAATTTAGATAAACTGCGTAGCGTTAGAGGTGAACTACCAATGGAAGTTCATGATTTGGAAGATGAAATCATTGGTTTGGAAACCAGGATTGAAAATACAAATAATAGCATTCAGGAACTGAAAGCAGCAATTGAGTCATTTAAAGCCAAGATACAGGAATGTAATAACCTGATATTAAAATATGAATCACAGCAGATGCATGTTAAAAACAACAGGGAATATGTAGCTATTTCGAAAGAAATGGAATTACAGAAGCTTGAAATTATGGCAGCTGAAAAAAGAATTAAAGAAATTAAAGCTGAAATTGCAGAAAAAGACCAGAGTATTGAAGCAAATAATCATGAGTTGATAGACAAGAAAAAAGACCTTGTTGAAAAAGAAAGAGAATTGACAGATATTATTGGTGAAACTGAAAAAGAAGAAGCTGAAATCAATTTAATTCGTGAAAATGCTCAAAAAGACATTGAGGAAAGACTTTTAAAAGCATATAATAAGATTCGAACAACTTATCAGAATAACCTTGCAGTAGTTGCTATTGAAAGAGATGCCTGTGGAGGTTGCTTTAGCCAGATACCACCTCAACGCCAGTTGGATGTACGTTTACATCTTAAAATTATTGCCTGTGAAAACTGTGGCAGAATTTTAATTGACCAGAATCTGGCTGAAGAAATAAAAAACACTGCCAATTAGTTAGTATTTACAGTATTGTTTTTTTTCTGAGAAAAATTAATATCTTAATCACACCCTGTATCCAGGTCGGCAGGTTTTGAAAATTTTGGATTTGATATAAAATCATAATCTGTTAATGTTTTAAGAAAAGCAATAAGGTCATCTTTTTCGCTTTCTTTCAAATGTACGCCACCATAGGCAATCCATTTCATTAAAGGATCAATGGTATTGGAATTTATCAAATCCTCACTATAATGATCCACTACTTCACGCAGTGTAGTATATCTGCCATCATGCATATATGGGGCAGTTAACTCAACATTAATTAATGTAGTAGCTTTGTAAACACCTTTATCCATTAAGTTTTTAGTAACAGCAAACCTGTCTCTTGTATCATTAAATATACTATCTAATCCATTGTTGTAAAACAAATTAGTGGTCAATAATACCGGATCACCATGGCAATGAAAGCAATCTCCCTTTTCTGACATATAAATAGTATAACCTCTGAATTCATCAGGTTCAAGTTTAGGTATTTCTTTCCTGATCCATTTATGATATTTTGAGTTATACGAAACAAGCGAGCGTACAAAGCAGGCGATAGCTTTACTAATCCTATCGTATGTTATAGCTGTATCTCCGTATGCTTCTTTAAATAACTGATGATAGTTTGGATTTGAATTTATAGACCGAATCATATTAACAGCAGTGTTGATAGTAGTGTTAAGTTCATGCTGAGCTGCAATACCCATCCACACCAGCGATTCGATATTTTTCATGTGATAGGGTTCTACAGCAGGTACCTTATATGCTGCTGATCCAAGATTTGTATTGTTTTTATTAATCATCCCATTCCATAAATAACCATTATTATTGAATACAAGGTTTATTAATGGTAACATATAATGAGGTGTGTATTTCCCTTGAGGATACTGTGCATCGGGAATACCTTTTGTGCGACCACCGGGAAATCTGGGATTATCAAGGCCTACTTCAAATGAGTTCTTCTGTAAATGGCATGTTCCACAACTCATCTGTGAATCACAACCAAGCCGACCTGATAATCGGCCATCATAAAACAGGTATCTTCCAAGTTTAACTTTTTCAATGGTCATAGGATTGTCAGATGGAATATTAGCATTTGGCCACCATTGTTTTCCTGATGGCCTGTCTATTTCATAAGGAGTTCCTGAAAAAGGTGGAGGTAAAATAGTATCTTTGCAGTCTCCTGCAATAAATGAAATACCAACGGTTACAAATGTTAAAGGAACCACAATTACTTTTAGTACAGGTAATAATGTAACTGAAAAAAGTATTAACTTAAGTTTTTTCATCGTTTATAAATTTATTTGTCTTTAATGCTGCTCACTGTAAACACATCAAATCCATTTTCTTTAATTTCTGTTAATGCCTTTTGATTTTCCATTACATTAGGCCCAAACTTGTTATGATCATATATATTAGGTGTTTTAAACCAACTTTCAATGTTCATTCTGACGGTAAGTTCTTTAGTTTTACCCTCCTGAATTGTGAAATTTGTATTGTCAATTTTAACTCTGAACCAATTTTGAACAAAAACAAAACTACTATCGTCACCAATTTTGACTTTAATACGATTTCCGTTTATATCCTGTTTTTGTCCGACTCCCAAATGAAGGTCAAACCCTGTTCTGATATTTGAAGGATTTTTCCAAAATCCATTCAGTTTCATATAATGATAACCACCTGAATCCCCCCCTAAATAATAAGGCCAAAACATTTGGCTCTCAGGTGGATTTACAAACATATATGGTTTATTACGTTCTCCTTTAAAACCAAAGATAAACGAAATGGATTCATATTCTCCTGTATCAATATTATCTACAACATCCCATGTCAATGTGGAGGGAATATCAGTATCAATATAATGATAAAAAGTCCATTTTGTTAAAACAAGTGAATCTCCATCCTTTTTATGCAGGGTAACATCAGATAAAAACCATTGTACTAATGATAATTCCCATTCATTACCTGCATCGTTTGTATAAATTAATTTATCAAACCGGGCTGTATCATCATTTACAAAATGTTCAAATTTAAAACTGATTTTTCCGCTTGGCTTAACAGGAGGATCAGGATTTGGGCAACCCATGAATATTAACATAGAAACTGCAATTAATAATGGAATAATTGTTTTTAAAAAAGTACTCATGATAAAATTTTAAAATTTGGTATTAGTGTCAAAAATACTCAAAAGGTTTCGCATAAATATTGTGATTTATAACAAATTATTTTTAAGAATAATTTAATTCTGAATTAATAAAATTAACTTTACGCCCTTAAAAAATCCAATCCCTACTGTAAAAAAATAATTTTATGACAGCAAATACAAGAAAAGAATCTGTTGCACCAGATGGTAGAAAGTACTTACTGCCTTTGAAGGAAGAGTATAGTGCAGAATATGAAAGATTAACAAAAATTGCTGAAAAGGCCCGTTCTGAAGGAAAAGAAATTGTAGTGGTTATGGGTTTAGGCTTTGTTGGTGTGGTAATGGCAGCAATAGTAGCTGACACTGTTGACAATCATGGTATACCATCAAAGTTAGTTATTGGATGTCAAAGGCCGAGTGTCAGAAGCTACTGGAAGATTCCTTTAGTTAATGAAGGAATTTCACCTGTAAAAGCAGAAGACCCTGAAGTAGTTGAGATAATTCAACGTACAGTAAATGAAAAACATACATTTGTTGCAACCTTTAACCCGGATTGTTTAAAACTTGCTGATTGTGTTGTTGTGGATGTTCAATGCGATTTCAAAAAGAATGATCTTGGCAATATGAGGACAGGCGAAACTGAAATGGCTGCTTTAGTTGATACAATTAAAACTATAGGTAAAAAAATTCCTCCGAAGTGCCTGACATTAATTGAGACTACTGTGGCACCCGGAACAACAGAATATATTGCCTGGCCAATATTAAAAAAAGAGTTTTTAAATAGAGGTATTTCAGAAATACCATTACTTTCTCATAGTTTTGAGAGAGTTATGCCTGGCAAAGAGTATGTCAGCAGTATACGTGACTTTTGGCGGGTTTGTTCAGGATGTAACGAAGAAGCACGAAACAGAGTTGAAAAATTTTTAAGAGAGGTATTAAATACAAAAGACTATCCATTGACTGTGATGGACAGACCAATAGAATCGGAGACTACAAAAATCGTTGAAAACTCGTATCGTGCAACAATATTGGCATTTATGAATGAATGGAGTCTATTTGCTGAAAGAAATGGTGTTGATTTAATAAAAGTTTATAAAGCAATAAAAATGAGGCCTACACATTCCAATATCATGTTTCCCGGGCCAGGAGTGGGAGGATACTGTTTGCCAAAAGACGGTGGACTTGGTTATTGGGCATACAAACATATCCTGGCATTTGACGATGGTGATAATGTATTCAAAATGACTCCTTTAGCTATTGATACCAATGATACTCGAGCACTTCATGTAGCTGAACTCACAAGGGATGCCTTGCGTAATATGGATAAATATATTGCTGGCAGTAATATTTTAGTATGTGGCGCCAGCTACAGACAGGATGTGGGAGATACCAGATATAGCGGAAGTGAACTTGTTGTCAGAAGATTAACTGAAATGGGGGCATGGGTACAGGTTCACGATCCATATGTTGAAAGCTGGTGGGAATTTGAGGTTCAAAATAATGTTGAAGAAAAAGAACATACATGGAAAAGATTTTTCAGAAATCAGGAGGGTCTGGAAAATATTAAAGTAAATAAAGATTTGTCAGTTTGTGCTAAAGGGTGTGAAGCAGTGGTACTGGCTGTACCTCATCAACAATACTTAAGCTTAAAACCTGAAGATTTATTTAAATGGGTAGGTGCACCTTTTGCTGTAATTGACTGTTTTGGAATTTTAACTGATAATGAAATTGAAAAATATTTTGAATTGGGTTGTGAAGTAAAAGGTTTAGGCAGAGGTCATATCCTTCACATTAAAAAGAAAATTTTAAGGAATAAAAAAAGCAAAACTAGTTAATAAAATTTCTTTCTGATACTCTTTCGCTAAATTTTCTGTAACAAATAAAGCGGTTGGAAGTTTATAAACTCTAACTTAATAACAACTTTTATACTAAATATTTTAACCAATGAATTACAAGTAAACTTTGTAGTTTAAAATTTAGTTTTTTCTGAAAACTTTATCATTAAGTCCACCAATCACAAGGCCAAGGCTGAATTCAGGTCGCATAAAATCATTACTGAAGTATTCAATTTTATTAGAAGATCCCCACGGTGTAACAAATGATTCTATACCATAGATAATTCTATATCCTACATTAAGTTTAAGTTTCATCCATGCAGTCAGGTTTAATCCAGCTGAAATTGAAGGGGTTAATGATAAAAAATGATCTGTTAGATCAAAATCTCTGGACATTTCAGGATCACCATTTAAAACAAGTTTGCCTGTACCTGCTTTCATGCCACCACCAAAACTGATGACTTTTAATGGATTTATTATATATTCATATTCAAATCCTTTGTGCGTGAATTCCTTGATATATGGTTCCTGATAATTATTATCAAAAATATTTCTGTAAAATAATGTTTGATAGGATGAGCGGTAAAGTCCCATAAAATGATTCCTATTTACAATTAAACCTATGGATGCCCATGAATTCAGATGAACATTATTAATAAGCTCAGAAATACAAAGACTTGAGGCAAGGTAAGCACTGTAATGTGTTTTTCCTTTTTTGAAAATGGTATTTATTTCATTATCCTGCGCAAAAATATTTGTTGAATAGAAAAACATTAACAACAAATAAAGTGTAATTATTTTTTTCATCTTAATTTATAATTTATACCAAAGACAAAATAATTTATAAGTAGTTGCAAGTAACGAAAAATATTAATTGTATTCAATAAGTATTTTTATTTTATTTTTGCTCCTTTCCAAATTTTTATTTCACCAATAAAAAATAATTTTTATGTTTAAAAATCATCCTAAGGGACTTTTAGCCTCAGCTCTGGCAAATATGGGCGAACGTTTTGGTTTTTATACCATGATGGCTATTTTAGTGCTTTTTTTACAAGCAAAGTTTGGCCTTTCAGGAACAAAAGCTGGTCTTATTTATTCTATATTTTATTTTTCAATTTATATTCTTGCGTTTGTTGGAGGTTTAATTTCTGATCGTACCAGAAAATACAAAACAACCATCATGGCAGGTTTAATGGTGATGGCTTTAGGTTATATTTTAATTGCCATTCCAACACCAACTCCAGTTCCGAATAAAGCTTTGTTTTTAACTATTTCCTGTATAGGTTTATTTACCATTGCTTTTGGAAACGGTCTTTTTAAAGGTAATCTTCAAGCTGTTGTAGGTCAAATGTATGATAATCCGAAGTACAGTCAATATCGTGACTCAGGGTTTTCAATCTTTTATATGTTTATCAATGTAGGAGCTTTATTTAGCCCGCTTGCTGCTGTTGGTATGAGAAATGGATGGTTAAAAAAATTTGGTCTTGGATATAATGCAAGCTTACCAGAATTGTGTCATGCTCATATTAACGGAACCATTACAGAAGAAGCTTCCGTAAAACTTCAAAATCTTGCTACTGAGGTAAGTAGCACGCCTGTAACCGATATTACTGCTTTTGCAAATAATTATCTGGATATTTTTACAAGAGGTTTTCACTATGCTTTTGCAATAGCAGTAGGTGCAATGCTCATTTCTTTAATCATCTATCTGACAAACAAACATAAATTTCCCAATCCAGCACCAAAAACCAGTAAAATCAACGCAGATCCAAATTCAATTCAAATGGATGCTGCTGAAATAAAACAAAGATTATATGCATTATTTGCAGTATTTGGTGTTGTAATATTCTTTTGGTTTTCATTTCATCAAAATGGACTAACACTTACTTATTTTGCAAAAGACTTTACTGATTTAAGCAAAATACATATTGATCTTGGTTTTACAGAATTAAAAGGTGCTGAAATTTTCCAATCTATCAATCCCTTTTTCATCGTCTTTTTAACTCCAATCATCATGGGAATTTTTGGATGGTTGCGTGCTAGAGGAAAAGAGCCTTCAACACCAAAGAAAATTGCGATTGGGATGTTTATTGCTGCCTCAGCCTATTTTGTGATGGTACTTGGTTCAATGGGTTTACCTTTAAAATCAGAAATTATTGAACTTGGTGCTTGTCCTCCTGATAAACTTGTTACTCCCCTGTTACTTATTAGCACTTATTTTATATTAACAGTGGCCGAACTTTTTATCAGTCCGTTAGGTATTTCTTTTGTTTCAAAAGTAGCTCCACCACATTTACAGGGTATTATGCAGGGTGGATGGCTTGGTGCTACTGCTGTTGGAAATCAGTTGTTGTTTATTGGTGCTATTTTATATGGTAGCGTTCCTATTTGGCTGACCTGGACTGTTTTTGTTACAGTTTGTTTAATATCGATGTTTACAATGATATTCATGCTGAAATGGCTCGAAAGAGTTGCTAAATAATTGTAAAAAAATTTCAGAAAATGCCTTGCATGACAATGTGAGGCATTTTTTTTATCTCAGATTAAACGAAAGAGAATTTAGTTGAACAATTCATCAATGTCACTATTATCCAATGCTCGTAATGGATTGCTGTTACCGGCAAAAATCGATGCCAGTTCTTTTTTTCTCTCCTGAAGATTTAGTATCTTTTCTTCAATGCTTGATTTGGTAATAAACCTGTAAGCAAAAACATTTTTTTCCTGTCCGATACGATGAGCACGATTTATTGCCTGAAGTTCAACTGCTGGATTCCACCATGGGTCAAGAATAAAAACATAATCTGCTGCGGTCAGGTTTAGACCGAAGCCACCTGCTTTAATACTTATTAAAAATAAATTTTTGTTTTTACTTTCCTGAAAGTCTTTTACAATATCGGATCTTAAAGTGGAAGGAGTCGAACCTGTGAGCATTGAATAGGGATATTCATTTTCAATAAAATATTTTTCAAATATCGTCAGATGTTTGACAAAAGAACTGAATAACAGTACCTTATGGTTTTCAGCAATCAGGCTTTCTGTCATCATCATTACTTCATCGAATTTTCCTGAATCAGAGTTATATTGAGGATTATCAAGGATAGGGTGATTGGCAATCTGTCTTAGTTGCATCAATGCTTTTAGTACTGCTATCATTTGTTTATTGAAACCATCCGGTGCAATATTTTCAAATAAATAATTTCTTATTTGTGACTTTTTAGTTTCATAATAAATTCGTTGTGATTCGGTCATTTCACAGTAGTGAATATTTTCAGTAAGTGACGGAAGTTCTTTCGCCACCTCTTGTTTTGTTCGTCTCAAGATGAATGGTTCTACTGCTACTTTCAAACGTTTCATCTTTTTTTCATCATTATTTTTTTCAATAGGCAATAAATAATTGTTTTTGAATTGATGATAACTGCCTAATAGAGATGGGTTGATGAAACTCATTTGAGACCAGAGGTCAGAAAGTGAGTTTTCAATGGGCGTACCTGTTAATATAATCCTTTTGTTTCCCTGAAGTTGCACCACCGATTGATATACTTTTGATTCAGGGTTTTTTATAAACTGACTTTCGTCTAAAATGATAATTTCAAAAGAAAATTCTTTTATGAAATCAATATCTTTTCTTATTATGCCATACGATGTTAAAATAAGGTCATACTGATGAAAAAAGTCACAGTTTCGGTGTCGTGAAGCACCTTCATGTATCAGGCATTTTATTTGCGATGCAAATTTCTTTATTTCATTCATCCAGTTGTAAATCAATGATGTAGGCATTACCACCAAAGATGTTTTACGACTTAAATTTGATTCAAAAATGTTTAATTGTGTAACCTGTGTTGGGGAGAATTTGTGTTCATCATCCATATTGTTTTTAACAGTTAGAATCAACGACAATGCCTGCAATGTTTTACCCAAGCCCATATCGTCTGCAAGACAGCAGCCTAATTCCTGCGAGGAAAGGTATTTTATCCATGAAAATCCAATTTTTTGATATTCACGTAATTGCACTTTTAAACCATCAGGTTCATTTTCTATTTCCAGAATATTTTTTAGATTGTGATTTTTTGTGATTTTATCTGTTGCTTCTTTGTTATGTCTGATTTGTCTTTTACTGTTTTTTTTCTTATTATTATTATTGGCATAAAACAAAATATCTCGGTATCTGGCAAACCATTCTTCCGGTAAAATGAATATTCTTCCATCAGGAAGTTCATATTCTTTTTTGTACATTAAAATATAATTCCTGAATTTATAAAATGGAATTTCAAAACCTTCAAAGTGTACAACGGATTGTATATCAAACCAATCATGAACAGAAGTGCTTTCTGTTATGATGTCTATTTTCCCTGTATAGTAGTTGTTTTTTTCATTAATGATGACTTCAATACCATATTCGTTAAGAAGTTCAGCATGAATATTTATCCACTCAATATATTCTTCAATATTATCGTTTAACTGGTCTTCTGATTGAATAACAAAGTCAAGCTGATAATTTTGTATTAATCCAATTTCAATGATCTTTTCAATAATCTTTTTTTCAAATTCAAAATCTCGTAAATGTTTAATAAATGTGTACTGTTCGTCTTCAATATGCATTTCAACAAAACATTCAGCAGTGTCTGATAATTTGAATGTTTTTGCCTTATAATCAAATTCAAGTTTGAAATAATTCTGTGATTGCCAGTTTGTCTCAAGTTTAAGTAATACTGCAGGTTTTTTCTTTTCTTCCTCAATGTCAAAACCTATCGGATTTACCTCAAAATGCTTTACTGATTTAAAAATAAAGGTTTTAAAATATATTTTTTCTTTGTCTTTAGGAATAAGGATATATTCTTTTTCAAAAAATGGAGATAGTTTTTTAAAATCTATTTCTTTAGAAAAATGATGTAAATCGTTGTCAATCAACATCCAGACAGGTTGCTGACAAAAGACAATCACATTTTTTCCATATAATGAAAACTGCTGATTTCCAGATTTGACCGTTTGGTAATAAGTAAGATGATGTTCTCCGGCTCTGAAATTGAAAATAATTGTGGTTTCAGTATCTAAAATGTTGATGGCTTTGTCCAGTATTCGGTCAGAACGGTTGCCTTTGAAATAAAGAGGTACTCTTTTCTCATATAAAATATTGAGGATATTTGTTATTTTTTGTTCAATATAGGGTTTGATTTGTTTTTCTAATAGTTCTGATGAAATTTTTGACTCTACTTCTGAAAAACGTTTATTTTTTTTGATGAATTTGGTTGCAATTTTATCGTCTGAAAATTTATCTATCAATTGAATAATACTTTTTTGTGCATCAGTCAGGAAAAAATGATCACTTTCAAGTTTGCTATAATTGATTTTTTTATAATTCATGCTCAGGGAACTATCGGAGTTTAATCGCACCAGAAATGCCTCAATTAGCCATCCGAAATGTGGATGCTGTGTGATAGCAAAAACTATTTCTTTATTATGAAAATCATTCTTTGACATATTTCAGTTTCCTGAATCATTTGCTATTTTTACGTTTTATAAAACCAAGAAAGATATTGCGAAGATTTTTATTGAGCAAATAATAAATGATAAATATAAAAAATACTAAACCAGCCTTAAGTAAAATAGAGACAATAGATATTAATTTTGTCTCAAAATAATACAATTGGAAATGTTCTGATAAAAAATACAATGCTCCTGTAAGAAAGCTTAAAGCGATTATATGCCAAATATTTTGTCTTCCCTGAGTGATAAAATCTTTAAGTTCTTTTTTGATATAATAATTCATGACAAGCATATTGACAATATACGCCAATGAAGAAGCGAGTGCAATTCCAGAATGTTTTAAGTTTGTCGTTTTTACAAGGATAATGCTAAATAAAATATTCAAAATGGCACTGATTACTGAGATGTTCAGGGCATATTTATTTTTTTCAAAAATAGAAAGCACACGTTTATAATAGCCAACCAGACTCATAGGTAATAAGCCAATACAATACATACTAAAAGCCATAGAAGTCAGGTGAAGTGAATTTGAATTGAAATGCCCACGTTGGTACACTATATCAATTAATTCTGGTGAAATAACCAGAAAGAGTGCTGTAAACGGGAAGAAAAACAGTAAATATAAGCTTAATCCTTTTTGATAGATAGTGTTAAAACCTGAGTAACTATTTGTTGCCTTCAGTCGGTTTAACTCAGGATTAATACCCCTTGTGATAGATAATGAAACAATGGCAAATGGCAGTTGAAACAATCGTATGGCATAAAAAAGTGAACTGGTGGAACCCTGAATAAGTGTTGAGGCAAAAAATCGCCCGAAAACTTCCTGTGTTTTATCAAAAAGGGCATTTAAAGTGATAATCTTGCTTTCTCTTTTTATACTCTTATAATCATTGACATTGTCTTTAAGTTGAAACTTTTTATAAAAAAAACCGCTTTCTTTTTTAAACTTTTTATTGAAGATAAAAGGTAGCTGAATCATCATTTGTAGAAATGCACCCAAAACATATCCCAATGCAATAGAATAGCCACCTATCAAAGGCTCGAACCATGCAACACCAAGAATGACTCCAATACTAAGCATCATTGGGGCAAAGCCAAAAATCCAGTTTTTTTCAAAAAAGTTTAATAATGAACCTACAAATGCAGCAATTCCAATAAAGACAGTGAAAGGAAGAACCAACATAATTAGGTTCATGGTAAGTTGGTAATCAAAATTTTTGTCATTAAATAAAAATCCGAAAGTGTCGGGGAAGCTTGTTCTAAGTGAAAATATCAGTGGAACGATTAAATATAACAGGAATGTAATAATCATCAGGCCAATAAAGAACCAGTTGAAAATTACAGAAATAAACCGCCATGAATTAGCTTTATCACCTTTGTCGTAAATAGTTTTAAATGGAGGCATAAAGGCTCGCTCTACCATATCTTCTCCTAAAATTTGCCGAAATAGATTAGGAAAAATTAAGGCGAGGGTAAAGGCATCAGCTATTTTTCCTGTACCAAAATATGAAGCAACCACCATTTCTCGGATAAAACCAAATACTCTTGAAATGAGAGTCCCTGTCAGTATTTTTAAGATATTCTTAAACAATTCAGGAGAATTAAAACAGCAAATCTAAAATCTTTATTCAATTTAAAATAAAAAGATATTTACACTTGTCTTGTTTAGAAAAAGCTTAATTTGCAGTAGAAACTAAAACTGGAATCATGTCTGAAAATTTCAATTGGGGCAACAGAAGATACAATGCCTATTCCGATTATTTTAAAAAAAAATATGGAATAAATTATCGCAAAGTAGCTGTTGATGCAGGATTCAGCTGTCCGAACAGGGATGGTACGATTGGTACCGGAGGCTGTACTTTTTGCAACAATAAAGCATTTAGCCCTTCTTATTGTGATTCAGAAATTGAAATAAGCAAACAAATCGAGGAAGGATTACAGTTTAATGCACATAAATATCCTGCCAATACTTTTAATATTGCCTATTTTCAGTCATATACCAACACTTATGGAAATTCAGAGCAACTGATCAGGATGTATGAAGAAGCCCTAAGTTTTCCGGGTATAAGGGGGATTTCTATCAGTACAAGACCTGATGCTATCAGTGACGATTTATTAGATTATTTTGAAAATCTTGCGAAAGATAACTATTTGTGTGTCGAACTTGGCATTGAATCATGCTTTGATGAAACACTTGAAAGGCTTAACAGGGGTCATAGTTTTGACCAATCTGTAAATATGGTGGAAAAACTCAGCAGAAGAAAAATTATTACATGCGGACACATCATACTTGGCTTACCTGGAGAAACTCCAGAAATGATACATTTTGAAGCACGAGTGTTGTCGAATATGGCATTGGATATTATTAAAATTCATCAGCTTCAGATTTTTAAAGGCACTGTTATCGCAGAACAATACGAAAAAAGTCCTCATCGTTATAAAATATTGTCAATGAATGAGTATATCAATCTTGTTATTGAATTTATTGAAAGACTTAGCCCACATATTTGTTTAGAACGACTGGTGAGTGAAGTACCACCTGCATATCTTGCTGTCAGGCCATGGAATAATACACCTGCCGAAAAAGTTGTCGAAATGATTCACTCAAAAATGATTGAATTAAATAAATGGCAAGGGAGGTTATTTCAGTAGTGATAAATAAGAAAAGTCACAATATTTATTTATTAACTGGATTGTTAAAAAAAATAAAACACCCCCAGTAAATGCATTAATATCTTGCAGGTCTGTATGATCCAGTTATTTATTCATAAATATGGCAAAAAGTAAAAAACCAAAAATTTTTGTTCTCGATACAAACGTAGTATTACACGATTTTCAAAGCATATATTCTTTTCAGGATAACAATGTAGTAATACCCATTACATTGCTGGAAGAGGTTGATAAATTTAAGCGAGGCAATGAAATCATACATTTCAATGCAAGAGAATTCAGTCGTGAACTGGATCATTTATTTGGAGAAGATGCATCAGCTTCAAATATCAGGCTACCTGACGGAGGTGAACTAATCATTAGCACCGACCTGGTAATGGATGGTTTTCTAAAAAGCATTTTTTGGGAAGATAAACCTGATCACCGCATTTTGTCGGTTGCTTACAATCTGTCGAAAAAGATGTCTGAGCATAAAGTAATTCTGGTTACAAAGGATATCAATCTCAGAATGAAAGCCAAAAGTATTGGCATACTTTCTCAGGATTACGAAACTGGTAAGGTAAAAGATATTGATGAATTATATAAGGGAAAAAACCTGATAGAACATGTCAATAGCGAAATTATTGATAAAATATATAAAGTGGGCATGATAGGATTTGAAGAAGCTGACCTGAGTGTGGATCCCCTTCCAAACGAATATTTTATTCTCAGGAATGGAGTAAAAAGCATTCTAACCGTGTATCATAAAGATACTCACTCATTTAAAATTGTTGAAAAAATGCGTGCCTACAACATTATTCCACGAAATGCTGAACAAGCCTTTGCTCTGGATGCTTTAATGAACAAAGATATTAGCCTGGTAACATTATCTGGAAAAGCCGGAACAGGAAAAACATTAATGGCATTGGCAGCAGCACTGGAGGTGAGGAAAGACTATAAACAAATTTTATTGGCGCGTCCAATTATTCCACTTTCAAACCGTGATTTAGGATTTTTACCTGGTGATATAAAATCAAAACTTGACCCATACATGCAACCACTGTTCGATAATTTGACAGTTATTAAACATCAGTTCAAAGAAGAATCAACAGAATTCAACCGTATCAATGATATGGTAAAAAATGAAAAGCTTTTAATTACACCATTGGCATATATCAGGGGAAGAAGCTTGTCAAAAGTCTATTTCATTGTTGATGAAGCACAAAATCTTACACCACATGAGGTTAAAACTATCATTACCAGGGCTGGTGAAGGCACTAAAATAGTATTTACAGGAGACCCTTATCAAATCGACACCCCTTACCTTGATTCAAGAAGCAACGGATTAACCACTTTGATTGATAAAATGAAAGGCCAGGAGTTATATGCACATATTACCATGGAAAAAGGTGAGCGATCCGAACTGGCTGAATTGGCATCAAATATTCTGTAACTAATAACACTAATTCAGAAGTAAGATTTATTCATCAGTTAATTAAACGAGCAGCTTTTTATTTGTCTTTGCATTATTATTGTAACAAATTTCAGCAATAAAATTCAAAATAATTATGAGAGCAATGTTGAACAGAATTTCTTATTTTATTTTAATTATCATCCTTGTACTGCCTTCCTGGCAATCAGATGCACAAAATAAACAACCTGAAAAAGAGCCACAAAATGAAAATTCGTTTGAGATGGCAAAACAGTTAGAAATTTATGTCTCTCTGTTTAAAGAACTAAATGCATATTATGTCAATGAAATAAATCCGGCTGATCTGGTAAAAACATCAATTGATGCCATGCTTAAAACTTTAGATCCATATACTGTTTATTATCCTGAAAGCGAAATTGAAGATGCACGTTTTCTTACAACTGGAAATTATGGAGGAATAGGTGCTGTTATTACAAAACGTGGTGATTATGTACAGATTACTGAACCTTATGAAGGCAGCCCTGCTATTAAATATGGCTTAATGGCAGGTGATGTGATAAAAGAAGTGGATGGAAAATCGATAAAAGGTTTAGCTACTGATGAAGTAACAGCTTTATTAAAAGGTCAGCCTGATACCGAAGTTAAACTACTCATTGAAAGAAATAATGGAACGGAAAAGCTGAACATTAATATTATCAGAGGAAAAATACAAATACCAAATGTGCCATATTTCTGCATGCTGGAAAATAATATTGGCTATGTGATCTTATCAGGATTTAAAGAAAACTCAACAGAAGATATAAAGGATGCCATCACCAAAATTCAGGAAAAAGGGCAAATGAAAGGTTTAATTTTCGATTTAAGAGGCAACCCGGGAGGTTTGCTGATTGAAGCAGTACGTTTAGCAGGTTTATTTGTCGATAAAGGACAACTGATTGTTAGCACAAAAGGAAAAGTAGCATCATGGAATAAAGAGTATAAAACGTATGAAAGTCCTATTTCTACAGATCTTCCACTCATTTTTCTGATAGATGAAGGATCGGCCTCAGCATCTGAAATTTTGTCGGGTGCCATGCAAGACCTCGACAGAGCAGTGATTATGGGAAAACGTTCTCTTGGAAAAGGTTTGGTGCAAACCCCCAGACCTTTGCCCTACAATTCACAAATGAAAGTTACTACTGCAAAATACTACATTCCATCGGGGCGTTGCATACAGGAAATTGATTATGCACACAAGGGAACGGATGGTAAAGCTGTAAAAGTTGCCGACTCATTGATTTCTAAATTTTTTACAAAGAATGGCAGACCTGTTTATGATGGTAAAGGCATTTTTCCCGATATTGAAACAAAAAAAGATACTTTACCTGAGATTATCAATTATCTGACCAGAGAATTTGTGATTTTTGATTTTGCTACAAAATACCGATTGGAACATGATTCCATTGCAGCACCTGATCTTTTTGTTCTTTCAAAACAAGACTATGATGACTTTGTAGCTTTTGCCAAGTCAAAACAACTGAATTACCAGACTTCAGCAGAAAAATCACTAAACGAATTCAGGCAAAAAGCTGAAAAAGAGAAAAACTTTGATTTGGTAAAAGCTGATTTTGATACCATGATGAAGAAAATAGAAGAACAAAAAATAAATGACCTTTACAGATACCAAAAAGATATTCAAAATGACCTGACTAACGAAATTGTTTCAAGATACTATTACCAGAAGGGCAGAATTATTCAATCCATGAAAACGGATAACGATATTATGCAGGCATTGCAGCTATTAGACGATACACAAAGTATTGATAATATTTTAATGAATAAGCAGTAAGTAAACAATTGACTTTATCTGCAATATAGCCCCACCAGATTTACAATTACCTCTGCTGCCTTTTCCATAGTTTCCATGCAAACATATTCATATTTTCCATGAAAGTTTACACCACCGGCAAAAATGTTTGGACAAGGGAGACCCATATAACTCAGCCTTGATCCATCGGTACCTCCCCTAATTGGTTTTACCAATGGTTTTACCCCTGCCATTTCCATGGCCTGAATAGCTTTTTCAACAACATGATACACAGGTTCCACCTTTTCCCGCATATTATAATATTGGTCTTTCAGCTCCAGTTTAAATGTTCCTTTACCATACTTCTGATTCAGATAGGCAATAACTTGTTCGAAATAGGCCTTTCTGTTTTCAAAAATACTTCGGTTATGGTCACGGATAATATATTGAAGCATGGCATTTTCTACTCCACCCTCAATTTTCATCAGGTGATAAAAACCTTCGTAACCTTCAGTATGTTCAGGCTTTTCATGTCGGGGAAGCATATTTTCAAATTCCAATGCCAGCAACAATGCGTTTATCATTTTATTTTTTGCATAACCCGGATGTATATTTTTCCCCTGAATAAAAATTTTTGCTCCTGCAGCATTAAAATTTTCATATTCAAGTTCTCCTTCCATGCTGCCATCCATGGTATAAGCATAATCAGCTCCAAATTTTACTACATCAAAGTGATCGACACCTCTTCCTATTTCTTCATCAGGCGTAAAACCAACCTTTATAGTACCGTGTTCTATTTCAGGATGTTGGATCAAATACTCTATTGCTGTAATAATTTCAGCAATGCCAGCTTTATCATCTGCACCAAGCAGGGTGTTTCCATCTGTTGTAATAAGCGTTTTTCCAAGCATTTCTTTCATCTCAGGAAAATCGTTAGGTGAAAGAAACAGATTTTTTTCCTTATTTAGTAAAATATCTTTTCCATTATAATTTTCAATGATCTGAGGATTGACGTCTTTGCCCGACATATCAGGACTGGTATCCATGTGAGCAATAAAACCAATGACAGGTACATTTTTATTGGTGTTTGCAGGCAATGTAGCCATGATGTAGCATTTATCATCCAGACTAACATCCTGCATTCCCAATTGTTTCAATTCTTCAACCAGTACATTTGCTAAATTATACTGCTTGGCAGAGCTGGGTGTGCTTTCAGAACCCTCATCTGATTGGGTATCAATTTTTACATAACGTAAAAAACGTTCTAATAATTTTTCTCTCATTTATATATAATTTTCAATATTAATCTTCAACTTTTGCCCTGAATGTTTCCCAGATAAAATAACCTATCAATGCTAAAAAAGCAATGATGGCAACAATTTGAGCCCCAACGGTACCTTCTTCTTTCCAAACACCCAGATTCAGTGCTTCATTATTGCCGGTAAAGAAAATAATAAATGCACCTATTACACCAAATAAAGCTGCTCCGGCAATAAAACCTGATGAAATAAGTGTTCCTCTTTGTATGCGTGCATTATTGAGTTTTTCATTTTTTGTGCTTTTTGCAAACCAGTTGTTCAGTAAACCACCCACTACCAATGGTGTGTTCAGGTCAAGAGGTATAAACATACCAAGTGCAAAAGCAAGTGGAGATATTTTCAGCCAGTTTACTAAAACAGAGATAACAGCACCCACTGCCAGCAACATCCAGGGAGCTCCTGTACCAGACATCAATGGTTCGATGATAGCTGCCATAGCATTGGCCTGTGGAGCAACCATAGGTGATGGATGTTGATCGCTTGCAACAAAACCATAAGCCTGATTTAATACATAAATCACTATACCCACCGTGGCTGCCGATACCAAAGTACCCAGGAATTTAAAGCTTTGCTGTTTGGAAGGTGTGCTGCCAAGCCAGTACCCTACTTTTAAATCGGTGATAAATCCACCTGCCATTGAAAGAGCAGTACACACTATACCTCCAATGATAAGCGAACTGACCATTCCCTGCCAGCCTTTCAGACCTACTGAAACCAAAACAACAGAAGACAGTATTAAAGTCATCAGCGTCATTCCTGAAACCGGGTTTGTTCCAACTATGGCTATTGCGTTGGCAGCAACTGTAGTGAATAAAAAGGAGATAATTAAAATAGTTAATAATGCTACTATAGCCTGTATTAATGTTATTTTAACACCAAAAATTAAAAATATAAATACTGCAACCAGAGTAAGGAATAGGAATAACATGACAAAAGACATTTTGATGTCTTTTTGTGTTCTTTCTACTTTTGTCTCCTGTTGTGTCTTGCTTCCCATGGCAAAAGCCAGTTTAAACGCTCCGACAATAACACCTGATGATTTAATAATTCCAATAATTCCTGCCATAGCAATGGCTCCAATGCCTATTGGTCTGACATAGGCTTTAAAAATGGCTTCAGCAGTCATGGCAGCAAAAGGATTTACTCCTCCATTGGCAGCAACAATTTGTCCTATTTCGTTGATTAAAGGGATAAACACCAGCCATGAAAGCATAGAACCTACTGCAATAATCAAAGCATATTTTAGTCCTACGAGGTATCCGAAACTAAAAATCAAGGCACTAACATTAAATTTAAAAACCATTTTTACTTTATCAGCTAAAACTGCTCCTGCAGGGATTATGCGTGTTGTAACAACATCACCCCAGAGTTTAAAAGCTGTAAAACAGAAATCAAACAAACCACCTATCAAACCACTAACGATCAGCAATTTTGCCTGAGTGCCACCTTTTTCTCCTGTCATTAATATTTCTGTTGTGGCTGTGGCTTCCGGAAAAGGCAATTTGCCATGCATATCTTTAACAAAATATTTTCGGAATGGTATCAGAAAAAGTATTCCTAAAAATCCGCCAAGTAATGAAGAAAAGAAGATTTGCCAAAAATTAACTTCTATTTCAGGATATTTTGCCTGTAAAATATATAAACCAGGAATAGTAAAAACAGCACCTGCGACAATAACCCCTGATGCAGCCCCTATTGATTGAATAATCACATTTTGACCAAGAGCCATCTTTTTACGCACCGCTGCCGAAGCACCAACAGCAATGATGGAAATAGGAATAGCTGCTTCAAACACTTGTCCTATTTTAAGTCCTGAATAGGCTGCTGCTGCTGAAAATATGACTGCCATCAGCAAACCCATCAGCAACGACCAACGTGTTACCTCAGGAAATTTTTGTTTTGACGACATTACAGGCTCATAGCTTTCCCCTTCTTTAAGTTCTTTGTAGGCATTTTCGGGTAGTCCTTTGATGCCCTGATTGCTGTGTTCCGACATATTTAAGCTTTTAATTTTAGGTCAAAAATAAAGGATTAAATTAATTTAAGACAAAAGAAAAAACTTGCCTGCGGCAAGCAGGGTAGAAAGACAAAAGATGAATAAAAAAAGACGTTTAGTCAGGTATAAGAGATTTTTTATAAATTTGCAATATGATTTATGACAATTTTCAACGTCTCTTAGAAGTTAAAAGTATTATTGATTTATTGAGGATTTGTATCAGGATGTATTGAGTGGTTAAATAAAAAAAAAAAATTAGTAGATAGTAGTTAGTTATTATCGTTGTATCGTTATTAGCCTAATAAATGATAATTATATGATTAGAAAATTTTTATTGATTGTTACTTTATTTGCATTTTTTGGTTTAAATAGCTATGCAGATAAGGTTGTTGATGGCGTTGTTCATAACTTTCAGTCAAATCCTGGCGTTAAATGGAAATGAAAAGACACACTTCAACTTGTTACACAACCACGCTTGTGGCAACAGACTATTGGCGTATTGAAATTTTCAAAGATGGAGCTGACCAACCACCTTGGATTGATTATCGATCCAAAGAGCCTGTTCTACTCAATGCTTACTTTGAAAATGGTGAAGAAGTAACTGAATGGGAAATGGATGGTATCCAATTACGACCTTATAATCCATAATTTCATTTTTAGGAGGGAGAAATCCCTCCTAAATTTTACCTAATTAAATATGCTTCCATGAAAAAATTTACTATAATTTTAATTATTTTAAGTTTATTAACTTTAAATACATCAACAGCAAAAAATAAATGTTTAGCATTTATTACATTTAATGATTGCAGTAGTTGTTATTCAGATATCAATAAATTAAGTGATGTTCATCATTTATTAAATTTGAATGTAATAATCAAGAGCAATTATGAAAACACGTACAAATATATTTTTGATTCTGTTTATTATTTTAAAATTGAGAATTCAAAAGTAATTATAAATGATAGTCTTTTTGAATTTTACAATGTAACTACAAAGTCAAAAATACTAATAATTGACTCTTTAACTAATAAAATAATATTTCAATGCACAATAGATAGGTTGGCTAATAATATTAGTTTAATAAATTATTTTGCGCTTCCATTTATTGATTTTCGAGTAATAGGAAATTTACCAGCTGGAATTACAAAAGCAAACTATTTTGAAATTTACGTTAACAAAGATAATATTTACATAAAAGATGATATACTTAATTCATTTTTTAAAATAAGTGGAAATAAATTTACAAAGCTTATTAGTGGGAAAAATATAAATAAAGAATTTCTTCACTATAAGTATTTTAAGTCAATGCTTGGATATGAGAATAATTTAATCTTCCAAAAAGAGCTTAACAATCTTGATGTTGTTGAAATTGGTCAACCTTTTTTTCATAATAATGATATTTATACCATTTTGGAGTATCATTATCCAGTACCTGAACAAATAAATAATAAATTAAACCTAAGAATAAAATCTTTATTCTTTTTAGGTAAATTTACTAATGGGAAATTGGTAGATGCAGTTCCGTTTGATTTTAATAATTTTTTAACCAAAGATTACGACTTAGACGAAACAAATACATTTATAATTGATGGAGACAAATTTTATTTTTCAATATTTAAATCTGATCTAAAGGGTAAAAATTATTTTCTTGGTGAGTTTATTATTTCTGATTCATCATTAAAATTTAAAAATTTTGACAAAGCAAGAGTATTACCTGAGTACTTTAAAAATAATAATCTTATTTATAGCGGTGTTGATTTGAATTATAGTAATGATATAATTTTTTTTACGTTAGCAAATGAATTTTTTGATTTGAAAACAAATCAAAAGTTTAAAGTTACTAATTTTATTAGTGAAAGCAATTTTACTGATCCAGAGAATCCGATAATAAATTTCTACCTCTATGATATTATTAAAATTGATAATAACTACTTGATGCTAATTAGAGAGAATAAACTAATTTCAATAGCAATCTTTGATTCGGTTAATAGTAAGATTTCATCCAGAATTGAGTTAAAAGTTAATCCTGATGAAATAAAATCATTTCTTAAGTTTTACAATTCAGGAGTTGTATTTATAAATGATAATAATCAGGTTATTCAACTAAAATAATACCGTCTCATCCTCCTTTGTAACGCATATGCCATAACCCTGATTTTTCAACACCCATTTTTTCATTAAACTACCTCAACCTCCCATCTAACCCCTGCACCCCCTTATAATTTTTTTCAGACAACAACTTTTGTTTCCTAAATATCAACTTTTATTTCCTGTACGTTTTCTTTTGTTTCCCAAATGTAAACTTACGTTACCGTATTAGTAACTTTTGTTTCCCCGCTTTGGTCGTAGTTTGAAACAACGACCAATTATAATTACATAGTTCTTGTGAATTTGCAATTCATGCTTTTCCAGCCCCGCATCCCCATCTTAAATACGATTGCCAAAATATTGAGTTTTTGCTCATTTTCTCAAAGTATGAAATTTCAACTTCACATCTCTTTCGCTAGATTATAACTCCCAAAAATCCAAATAAAATCATTTCAAGACTTTAAAACCAGCCCCTCACTAAATTGTTCTGACCTAGGCTTTGACAAATCCTGAAAACTTGTTATCTAAAATTTCTGTTTTAAACTTTAAAATGAATAATTATCTTGGCAACAAATCAATTTTCTTTAACAGAACCGATATCCGGGATTTAATTTTCAAAGGTTATGTTATAGTATATAAAATTGATGAAAAAGAAAATGAGATACAGGTTTTTGGTTTTTCAAAATATAAAGAGCATCTTTAAAATATATAAAACAAAGATTTGACAAATTCTGAAAATTTGTCAAATCTAAAAGCAGAAGAACTGCTTAAAAACTGATGAGACTATCTGGTATTAACTCTTTTTACCTACCGAAATCCAGTAGATTTCAGTTTCGTCTTCGTTGTACTGAACATAGAGGTAAAGATTTTTGTATTCACCACGCCAGGCACCGATAATAGATTTTTCGAACTGATATTTGGTCAATTCCTTTCTCAACTCTTCGAGGCTGGTTTTCTTCGTAATTTTAAAACCTTCAACCGTAAAGCTGCCGTTAAAATAATCTTTGGGCAAAAACTCCTGATTTTCGTCAGGGTCTTTTCCAAAATAGACATTGAAATCGCTAATATATCCTGAAACGGGATTCTCATAAAGAATGATACCTTTTTTATCGTAAGTATGGATGTTGTTATAGCCAGGATCAATCCTGTCGGCATGTCCCAAAGCTTTTTCAAAGTCTTTTAACTTCCATGGAAAATTAAAGCTCACTTTCCCGATATTAAGCTCCCCACTCTTTATTTTTATTGCATTTTTTGATGTTGGTGGTGTAAATGCCAATAAGGATGCTGTAACAAGAAAAATGATTGACTTGCTGATAATTGTTGTTTTCATGATATTTTATTTTAATTTATTGTAGTGAAACAAAAGTTTAATACCTGCTTTAAATCGAATGTAAATTTAGTAAATAATAAAAATTTTTGATGTATTTTGCATTGCAAAAAAAGTAATGAAATCGCCAGTTATTATTATAATGAATGTAGCATTTTTTTTTAACGCATGCTCTCAAACTGTTGATGTCAGCCAAACAATTACAATAGAAAATGTTACCTACCTTATTGGCGGCAAAACACCATTTACGGGAATCATAGAATCGTATTATCGACCTGGCATAATTGCCTATCGTTCGCACTACAAAAACGGATTGATGAATGGCACGCACACTACTTATTATGAAAATGGTAATAAAAGTATGGAAGTTAATTATATCGATTTTTATATGTATGGTGCAGCATGTTATTGGTATGAAAATGGTCAAAAGTCGGCAGAGGGAAGTTATGAGCATTGCAGCGAAAACGGAAAATGGATATATTATTATGAAAATGGTAATAAGAAAAGTGAAGGAGAATTTAAGCAAGGAACAAAAACAGGCCTATGGTATTTTTATAAGGTAGATGGTAATATTGAAAAAACGATTGACTATAAAGAAGGAGAAGAAATAAAATAAGATTATGCCATTCTGAATTCAGAAGGGGTGGTGCCAAAATTTCGCCTTATCCAGAAATGAAATTTATGCATGCCCGTACCAAAAAACATCATCGGGCAAAAGCCATATACAAAGTCAATGTTGTTTTGTTTGCAATAGTCAATAGCATCTTTCGAAGCAGAGCCTTTTCCAGCTCCTTTTTGCATCCATACACGCTCAATGCCAGCCTCTTTACATTCTTTTACCAGGATTTCAGTATCTTTTGGTTTGGTGGCTATTATCAGACTTTTTACTTCTTCAGGCAACAATGCTAATGTTTTATAACATTTTTCACCTTCCAGTTCATCTGCAAAAGGATTTACTGGATAAACCCTTATTCCTTTTTTACGCAGCTCTTTTAAAATTCCATTTCCCCATTTCATAGAATTTCTTGATACTCCTGCTATTGCAATGTGTTTTTCTTGTAAAAATTTATCAATTGTATTTTTCATGCCTAAAGATTTTTTGATTTCAAATATAAACTTTTATTTGTATGTTGAACTCTGAATTAATATTAAATATTGGATGAAAAAAATATATTTTTTGATATTTTCAGGAATTGTTATTTTAATATTTTTTAATTTTTCCTGTCAGGATAAACAGAATACATTTAGTGGTAAGTATAAAAACAAAGACCTTAAATTAAGCGAAAAGTCCATAGACACCATAACAAGTGTATTGCTTGAGATTGTTTCAGGAAAAGCAGGGGAAAAGCGTGATTGGAGTCGGTTTGAAAATCTGTTTAAACCTTATGCTATATTAACAACTGTCTCGCTTAAGGGTAAACAATATATGGCAAAAAACTATTCAGTAAAGGAATTTATTGATATAGCAAACATGAATTCATTAAAAACTGATTTTACTGAATCAGAGTTTAGTGAAAAAATTGTAGTTTTTGGCAATATCGCACATGTTTTTCAGGTTTATGTGTCAAATACTGGTGCCTCCGGTCAAAATATAAGAGGAGTAAATAGTTACCAGTTAGTTTTTGATCAGGAGCGATGGTGGATAGTTTCTGTCACCTGGCAGGTTGAGACAGAAAAATTTAGAATACCGCCTGAATTATTGGGAACCGATAAAAGAGTAATTTTACCTTCTTAAAATACTTATATGAGAAAGCTTATTTTACTGTTATTACTTTACATCATTTATGCACCTGTCATGTCACAGGATATTTATGACCAGAAAAATGTTAAAATTATTAAACTACAGTTTTATGATTCAAACTGGGATGTCATTCTTGATACCTTTATGGCACATAATCTTGACTCCTGTGTTCTTGCTGAACTGGAATATGAAGGCAAAATATATGATAGTGTTGGGGTCAGGTACAAAGGGAATAGTTCATATAACCCGAATATCAGGAAAAATCCACTCCATATCGAAATAGATTATATTATAAAAAATCAGACTATTGATGGTTGTGATGTGCTGAAATTGTCAAATCTTTTTAAAGACCCTTCTTATGTAAGAGAAGTTTTGGGTTATATGATAGCATCAAATTATCTTCCAGTTTCGCGTGCCAATTATGCCTATTTATTTGCTGATAATAAACACCTTGGTTTATATACTAATGTTGAAAGTGTTGATAATCTGTTACTTGAAAGAAGCTTTGGTTCGTCAGACCATAGTTTTTTTAAATGTGATCCTGTCTTTATTACAGGGACACCACAACCACCACCACCTGGTTGTCCTCCAGTACAGGGGATGTCGTCAGCACTGACATTTATTAATAATGACACTATTTGTTATACCCAATCTTATGAGATAAAATCTGATTATGGATGGAAAATGCTTTTCAACATGATAAAAGCTCTCAACCAGCAACCCAATCTTTTTAAATGGTATTTCAATACCGACAGAGCGTTGTGGATGCTTGCTTTTAATAATATTTTCGTCAATCTTGATTCTTACAGCGGTTCAGGACATAATTATTATCTTTATCAGGACGATTCAAACCGATTTCAGCCAATCTTATGGGATTTGAACGAATGTTTTGGTGTTTTCAGAAATGCAGGTGGTGGCAGCAACCTCGACAATACTCAATTGCAAACATTAGCACCCGACCTGAATATAGCAAATATGCAAAGACCTTTGATTCAGAAACTCCTTAATAATCAGTATTATAGGAAGCGTTATTTTGCACATTACCGGACAATTTTAAATGAATTTGTATATAACGATTCCTTTCTGGTGATGGCAAAAGAATTAAAAAACAGCATAGATTCTTTTGTCAAAATCGACCCGAATAAAAAATACACCTACACTGATTTTACAAATGCAATTGAACAGAATGTAGGTAGCGGACCTGGTGCTGTTATAGGCTTAAATGTTTTGATGGATAACAGAAAAAACTTTCTTAAAAACCATATTGAAGTCAACAAAACAGGACCTGTTTTTAAAAGTAATTCACTAAGCGATGCAGCACCTCCACCGAATAAAACTATCAATATCAGATGTGCTGTCAATAATGCTTCTGCTGTGAATTTTTATGTCAGAAGAGGATTATTTGATCCATTTTTTGAATTTATAATGTATGATGATGGAAATCATAATGATAGTATGGCCAATGATGGTATTTGGGGGTGCAGCCTGCCTCCTCAGAGTGAAGGTGAACGTCTTGATTTTTATTTTTATGCTGAAAACAATGATGCAGGAAAATTCCTGCCTGAAAGAGCAGAATTTAATTATTTTACTGCTTATGTAAAGGGTCAGTCATCTTATTCAGGTAAACTGGTGATTAACGAACTGATGGCTTCCAATAAAACTTATGCTGACGATCAGAATGGTGAATTTGATGATTGGATTGAATTATACAATAACTCAGACCAGAAAATTTTGCTTAAAAACTTCAACCTTTCTGATGACAGGTATCTTTCTGTAAAATGGACTTTTCCGGATACATTTATCAAATCCAGGTCATATCTGGTAATTTGGGCTGACAATGACCTTTCTCAAAGAGGATTACATGCAGCATTTAAACTTTCGGCAAGTGGTGAATCACTTTATTTATATGATAATTATGGCAATTTGATTGATGGTGTGGTGTTTTTTAACCAATCTGATGATGTCAGTTATGGTAGATACCCCAATGCGACAGGGTCATTTTGTTTGATGACACCCACTATAAATGCTTCTAATACGTTTTATAATTCATTGATTGAAAATAATAATTATAGAATGATTGTATATCCGAATCCTGCAAATACTGAAATCAATGTAGCATCAGTTGGGCTTAACAAAGATGATAACATTGAAATTTTCAATATCACTGGTCAAAAAATACTAAACAATTATATAATACTGAATAATAGTGTAATAAAAATTAATATTGAGAATCTTCCTGACGGGTTGTATTTGCTGAAGATTGGAAACAAAACAGCACGCTTTATTGTTAAATCACCATGAAAGTTAATGTTTTTTGGTTCAGACGTGATCTTCGACTACACGATAATCATGGTTTATACAGGGCTTTACATGCTGATTTACCAGTTTTACCATTGTTTATTTTTGATGATGATATTATCACTACTCTTGATGAAAAATCCGACTTACGTTTATCTTTTATTTATAAATGCATCTGGGAAATACAAGTAACACTTCGAAATTATGGCAGTTCTTTACTGGTAAAAAGAGGAAAACCTGTCGATATTTTTAAAGATCTGATAAAAGATTTTTCAGTTGTTAATGTTTTTACTAACCACGATTATGAGCCTTATGCAATTAAACGGGATAATAAAATATCAGCATTATTAAGAAATCATGATATTGGATTCCACACTTTTAAAGACCAGGTGATTTTTGAAAAAAATGATATTGTTAAAAAAGACGGTAAGCCATACACTGTTTTTACTCCATATCAAAATGCATGGAGAATGAAATTAAAAGATGAAGAACCATCGCAATATCTGTCAGAACTTCTTATAGATAAATTTATCAAAACCAATGGTTTTATTTTTCCTGAGATGCATTGTCCCGATTATCGAAAAATTGTATTTCCTAAACCTGACTTACGTATTTTAATACTT